>OJOI01001349.1_pt1 | contig 13938 bp, 6 predicted proteins | sample 1598061 | NCBI WGS metagenome assembly OJOI01 (sample SAMN01915224, study PRJEB22387) | human gut metagenome | isolation source: stool | host: Homo sapiens | place: USA
AAAAGAGGCTGCTGCTCACCTGATTTTGGATCAGGATTTTGCAACAGCCCCCTTTTATTCTCTTTAAATATACAACTTATAATTAACTATTGAAGTTAAAGGTATTCATCACCTTATTTCCATTAGAATCAGTGATTGATAAGAGACAAGCTGTATAATAATTTTTGTTATTCCAATTACAGACAGCAACTTCCATAGTGTAGGTCTTAGTATCATCTACATAAGGATTTATCCATTGATACTGGCTTGAAGCATTAGTGCAATAAAGACGCATTTCACTATCGCCATCCTTTAAATAGGCATTTGAATAATTTTTGGTTGAAACAAATTTCAAACCGGCAGTAATAACATATACCTCGGCAGTATGATAATTATCAGTAACAGGTAAAGCTATCAAATCAGCTAAGGTCTTGCCTTTAATAAACGAGGCTGTTGAATAATCCTCATTTCCAAACTCATTTTTAACTATTTGACAACCAGTCATGCAAGACTCAAAATAGGAAGGAGTACCATTACGGGCGCTAGCAAACAAATCTCTCTTTCCTTTGATATAAACTGTTTGACCTATTTGAAGTCCATTGAATTCATCCGTTGAATTCATAACCACTGCTAAGCTTCCGGTCTCATCTATCAAGTAGAATCCGTTCTTGTTTACTAAAGAAGGTCCTATGACACCTTTGACTAATAATTCAGTACCTTTACTAGCATCAATTGCAGCTTTAACATTAACTGCTGAACTCACATCAACAGGCTTAGTAATCTTTATATTCATAGTCTTAGAGAAGTCTGTTTGACCATCCAAATGACCAGTGACAGTAATGGTTGCTGTTCCTTCAGATCCACTATTAATATGGAATATAACCTTACCATCCTCGCCATTTTCAAAATAAGCTAAAGCAGTATTGTTAGAAGAATAAGACAAAGTAGCTGTTCCAAAGTTCAATAAATCAGATGTTACTGAAGTGAGCATTTCTTTCTCAGGGTCTGCACTATAGGATGTATCAAATTGCTCTAATCCATAATATTCGACAGCAAACTTAGGAGCTTCTGCTTTATCGAATTGATAATTGTTATCTTCAATCTTGATAGGGAGGAATCTAAAAAAAACTCCAGTAGAAGTTGATTTTGCATTTAAGGCTGTGTAATAGACAGAACATATCTTTCCATCATATTGATCCATCCAAGCAAAATCTTTACCATCACATGCAGTATAAACATAGCTTCCTGTCTTACCATCTAAATCATCGATGTAATAATTAACAAAGCTCTGTCCTTCTTTTTGAACTCTCTTGATGAGTGCATTGCTATGATAAATCAAGGAAGTAATGTTGGCAGAAGGGGAAGTTTCAATAACTTCTTTGACTGTCTTTTCTTGAGCGAATGACAAATCCAAATCATTAGTCGATTCATCATTGGATAATAGATGTCCATCAATCAATTGACAGGCTCCTTTATATCCAAACTTTTTGGCAGAACTAGCTTCTTTAGAAGCAATAAACATTGTCTTCTTAGCTAAAAGAGTAATCTTGTTCCCTACGGCAACTGTTATAGCAATCTGGTTATCATAGACATATATGGAGCTATTATCACCGACGATTATGAATCCATTAGGCTTCATTCCATTGGCAAATGTGATTCTAGAGACTACACCAGTAACCTTAACCAAAGAATCTACAGCAGCTTCTCTAGCTTCACCTATAGTCATTTCTGTGTAGTCATCTTCACTCCAAGTAGGAGTTCCTTTTGTAAATTCAATAATCCATCCGCTCTTTATTTCAGGAGTTTTGTTTTTGTAGTTTTGAATTGTTCCATAAAGTAAGACTGTATCACCTTTTACAGGTTTCTCATCTAATTCACTGTATCTCTTTGCACCATCAGCACTATATGTACCATAAACGGACAATGTTCCTGTTGGATCTTCGATAGTCATAGAACCAAAACCAGCATCATCGATAGATTTAATTGTAGCTCTAACATAGTATCTTTCAGTTGTGACACTACCATCGCTAGGCATCATAGCTATCAATTCAGCTATTGTATAAATCTTTCTATCATCTTCATTTTTAGTGGAAGGAGTAGAAGGTGTAATAACAGTACCAGTATTAGATGGAGCACTAGTATTATTGCCTTCTCCACAAGATACTAAAGTTGCACAAGATAAAACGGATAGAAATAAACTGAGAAATTTACGATTCTTTTTCATTTTCTTTGATTTTTCCTTTAGGTAAATTAAAAGTGGTTATAGTCTCGACAAATGCATATTATCAAACGCAAAAAATTGTTCTAAAAAGAATCCTTTTCTAACATTTTAATAATAAGCATTTTTGAATTTAAGAATAGCGTCGCTAATCTCAAACTCACACAAAAAAACACAACGCTTAAAGTGTAAAGAATTTCTTAAGAAAAAGTAATAAAAGCACTTTCAAAAGGCGACCTACGTTTTCGTTTTTACTAGATACTCTATTAGTAAATCAAATGATTGATTTTAGATATTTTTGACTAAAGTCTTATCCTTCCACTTGCCTAACTTCCATCTAATTTCAAATATTATTCCTCTAACACATTCATCCAAACAAGCACCGATAAAAGCTCCGTATATTCCTAATTTAAAAACAATGCATAATAAAGCTGATACTCCAACAGTCAAAGCCCAACTTGTAATGATTGAAGTCAAAACAGGAAATGATATATCACCTGCTGTTTCTAATCCTTTGACATAGACTAGGTTAGTAGCTCTTCCTTGATCCAATACTATATCTATCAACATGCAATAAACAGCGACAAGTCCTACATAGTCTTGTGTAAATCCTTCTGTATTGATAGAAGGATCAGCTATGGCTTCTCCCATCAAATACTTAAAGACAAAATAGGCTATAGCAGTTATTAGCAAAGACATTATGAATGACACAGTCCTAGCCATAACGCCTATATCTTTGACTAGTCTCTCCGTCTCATCTTTCTTGCCTTCACCTACTAATGTTCCTTCGACAACTTGCATAGCAGTAGCAGTTCCACTAGCAAACAAATAGATGATGGAAGTGAAAGTCATGATATAGTTTCTTAGATTTTGCATTAAAACTGAGACAGACAAATTAACTATTATCATCAAGACTAATTGAGAGAAGTTATAAGATAAAGTCTCTCCTGCTGTAGGTAACCCAATAGTCAAAAGTCTATTGAACAATTGTTTTGGAAAAGGTCTTATTCCTTTGAATGACAAAGAAATAGATACATACTTGACATAGAATACTAAAGAAAGAATAAATCCGACAAATCTAGATATCAAAGTAGATAATCCTACCCCTATCATTTTTTGAATGGGATCTAAAGTTCCATCAGGAAAAGCCCACAATGTTATTGCAACACCTATAGCATCAACAACATTTGTAATCACAGCTATCAGCATAGGTTGTGTCATTTTCTTGTTAGCTCTTAAGAAAGAAGACAGTACTTGATTCAAAGCCAAAAATATTATCGATGCACCACTCACATATTGATACATGACTGCATAAGGGAAAACATTATCTTTCACTTGCATCATCCTAAACAAAGGATCAGCTAATCCAATCACCAATGAACTGACAACTACTCCTAAAATAAAGTTAACCCAAAAAGACAATGAATATACTTTATTCAATAATTCATTGTTTCCACTTCCTTTCAATTGAGTTATCAATATTAAAGAAGAAGTCGAAAAGACAGAGAAAGAAACGATAAAGATATTGGATATTTGATTTGCTTGACTTACAGCATTAGAAGCTATTGGAATTCCAGCTAGCATAAATTGATTTATATAGCCCATGGCTACACTCAATATCAGTTCCAAAAATACAGGAACTGCTAATTTGACAATATCTTTATTTCTCTTAAAAACCTTAAATATGTTCATTTTTAGTAAATCACCTAAATATAAAAACACATCTAGTTTAAGACTAAATTTCTAAAAAAAGAATAACTAAATTCAAAAAGCGATATCTATAAAGTGATGAAAATCAAATCCAAATCAAAAAAATTGATATATAGAAAAAGTCACCCGCATAAAAACGGATGACTTTATAGCATAAGACTAATTATTATTTGCTGTCTGATTCGGCTTTTTCTTCAGCTTTTATCTTTTTAATATCTAAGGTGATTACAATTCCACCCCAAACTAAGATGACACCTAACATTCCAAAGATATATGCATAGTTGATCCAGAACCACTTAGGAGCAGTTTGACCAATTACAGTACCTTGCATGGAGTTTGCATTGACAATGCTGTAGCAGACATCCTTCAAGACTCTTCTCAAGACCAATTGATCGCCTATGCTGGATTCATCATAATTCCAAGCTGATGAAGCCATAGTAGCCAAATTCAAATCACCACCTGCATATGCTTCTTGTCTTGCATCCATATAAGTAGGAATCGTGTTGAAGTCACAGATGACAGCTCCATTGAATCCCCACTCATCTCTAAGGATAGTAGTCAACAAACGATAATCACCACCAGTCCAGCGAGTTCCGATTCTGTTGAAAGATGACATCATTCCCAATGTCTTTCCTTCCTTGACTGTGATTTCGAAAGGTCTCAAATAGATTTCTCTCAAAGCTTGCTCAGTAATCCAAGAACAATCACCGGAAATAGAACGATGCGTCTCTTGTTCATTAGCAGCGAAGTGTTTGACAAATGTTACTAATCCTTTACTTCTGCAACCTCTCACTTCAGCAGCTCCAACCTTTCCAGAAAGAAGAGGATCTTCTGAGAAGTATTCGAAGTTTCTTCCTCCGAATGGAGACCTATGAATATTCATAGCAGGAGCGTACCATCCAGTGTAAGGAGTAGATCCGTTTCCAATCAATCCTTCTTCACCGACAGCAGCACCAAATTCAGAAATGAGTTCATCATTCCAGGTGGATGCAACAGTTACACCACAAGAATATGATGCAGTCTTCTCAAACAAACCAGGATTGATGAAGCTAGTCCAACCGACAGGACCATCAGCACAAGTCACAACAGGAAGACCAACACTATCAACACCTGCAATCTTATAAGCAGCTGTATTATACATATTGGCAACTTCTGCCAAGTTCATTTGATCCAACAATCTGTCCCATCTCTCATCATCAAATGAGACTTCTCCAACCCATTCGCCACGAACTTTATTTCCTTCTTCATCGACTACATAATTACCATCGGCATCAAGATTATCCTTATACAATAAATCATAAATTGTATATAACTTAGTATCATCTACTGTAGGATAATCGAATTGAGGATCATTATCGTAATCGTTAGGATTATTAGTAGATTTATCATCCAATTTGTCTATAAAGTCTTGACTGACAGTTCTTTCTTCTTGAGTTCTGGGAGATGGGAATGTTCCTTCCCAGTCTTTTCTAGAAAGAATAGTCTTCAATTGATAATCACTATTAAATGATGCATCTTCATTATCAGTATAAAGATTCTTGACTTCAGTTCCAGTCACAGGATCTTCAGCATATTGATAATTATCAGCCAATTCCATATCGAATGATCTTATGCTTTCATGTGAATTCTTGTTGAAACTCAATGAATAAGTTCCAGCATCCAATTCATAGCCTTTAAATCCATTATTGTTGGCATCATTATAGTCATATGAAGCCATGTAGTAAGGATTGATATCGATCGATACTTTTTCACTAGCACCAGGCTCTAATAAGCCAGTCTTGGCATATCCAATCAATATCTCATAAGGCTTTTCGATTTCACCAGTTTTATAAGGAGCTTTAGCATAAACTTCTACTACGTCTTTACCTGCGACACTTCCTTCATTTTTTACCTCAACTTCAACAGTAAATTCATTAGCTGGATCAAGTGTAGAGGGAACTGTTGTAGCATCGACACTCCATGAAAATGTCGTATAACTCAACCCATATCCGAAAGGATATACTACATTGTCATCGTACCAATCGTTACCATCAGTAAAAGCACGTGTCTCATAATAACGATATCCTACATACTCACCTTCTTCATAATCAGCAAAATAGTAGAGCTTAGCTTGATCACCAATCATATATTGGTCACCAAGTCCACCTTCAGTATCAAAATCGTTATTTACAGAGAAGTTTTTCCAAGAAGGCATTTTCTTGAAATCAGTAGCATAAGTATCGACAGTCTTTCCACTAGGATTTACATCTCCGGCAATGATTTCACCTAAAGCTTTGCATCCAGAATTTCCTGGGTATCCAATAGAAATAGCAGCATCAATCTTAGATGGATCAATCGTATATCCTTTTTGAGTGACATATTTAGAATTTTCTTCTAAGAATCCCAATTCCATAGCAGATCCAGAGTTGATTACAACGATGACTTTTTTAAATCCGCTATTGGTTACTGCAACGATCAAATCTTCTTCGTTCTTGTCTAATTGAAGATAGTGGTCATCGCTCTTTCTAGCACCTTCCACACCATTCATGGTCATAGGAAGATCCATACCCTCTCCACCGATTCTAGTAAGAACTATAACAGCGGCATCTTGATAATTCTTGTAACTATCTTTTACTTCATTTGTATAAGAAGACTGAGGAGTTTCACCAGTTTTCAATGTGACTGGTTTTCCTGAATCCAAGTCGCCAGAAGCTGAAGAACGTCCTTCTCCTGAGAGTTTGTTATCGTGATAGAAATTCTCAAGTGTTGGGTTGACTTCAAATCCGGCATTTCTTAAAGATTCGTTAACACCGATAAAATCTCCACTAGCAGCACCTGAACCAGATCCACCGATTGCGATGTTGTCAGAATTCTTTCCAAAGACAGAAATTTTAGAACCTTTGGCTAAAGGCAAGGCATTGTTCTTGTTTTTCAACAAGACCATTCCTTCTTCATTCAATTTAACGTTAACATTGTCAGCATTAGCTTTGCTTTCGTCTTTACTGTTAAAAGACTTCACATGAGCTGACTGTTCACCTTCTTTAAAGATAGGATCAGCTCCACCCAAAGCAAAGTCCAAAACATCGGCCAAAGCTGTATTCAATACGATAGGTACAGCTATTACAGTAGCTAACAAAACACCGGAAGTTATAGACCAGATTTTGAAGCTATTCTTTTTCCATAGTTTTTTTATCATCATAAGAATTTCTTCCGTTTTTTAGTAGTTCTTGACAGGATAACCTTTGACATTGTCCCACTCAGCAACAAAGTCATCGCCGCTCAAAGCAATATAATCGAGCAAGGGTGCATGAGCAGCCATTGTAGTACCTTTGATATCATCAGAGTTATTGGTCATAAATGTAAATTCATTGTTTCCAACCTTGAGATCAACAGTTCCCAATGTAAATTCCTTGAAAGGTTCAGGATCAGTAGTATCACCAACTCTTGCAGGAACATTACTGAAAGTGATAGTTCCATAATCCAAAACCTTTCCGTTGGCCATGATTTGATAATTGTCTTTATTGTAAGAATAGTTTTCAATCTCTTGAGACATACTAGCCTTCAAAGTGACAGTCTTTGCAACATCGGAAATGATTTCAAACTTGAGAGTATTTCCTCTCTTATACATATAAGAGACAAACTTATCTCCGGAAGCGTTGAATCCAGGCTTGGTAACAATTGCACCAGCTTCAGTAGTGGTTCCAGAAAGTCCAGCTCCAATGATTCCAGTGAAGTCAATATCTTCAGCTTCAAACTTGTATGTTTGTGCTCCAACATATTCAGTTGTAGAACGTTTCCAATTAGCTGTCAAAGTCAAATCACCGGTAACATTAGTGGTGAAATCATAATCAGCACCGGTGGAAGTCACCCAGCCGCCGAAGTCATATCCTTTTCTAGAAGGATCCACCGAAATCTTAGAAACAGGCTTTCCAGATTCAACTTTCAAAATTCTAGTCTCAGGAATTGCACCATAATGGTTGTAATTAAATGTGACATTGTAGGTAGTAGCACCTTCAGTCAACCATTTTGCATATAAAGTAATAGCAGAAGTGACTGAGCTATTCCAATCATAAGCTAAAGTCAATTGAGAATCAATGTACCATCCATCAAATGTATATCCACTCTTTGTAGGGTCAGCAGGCTTCTCGCCTTTGCTTCCATCTTCGACTGTTAAATTAGAAATTTCACTTCCTTCATTAGTTTCAAATGTGATATCGAATGTTTGCTTGGTGACAACGATATTCCTCAAAGTGGCATTCTTTCCACCAAAAGTAATTTTTATAGAAGCGTTTGCGTTGGTAACAGTAGTATTCAATGTCGTATAAGTGATTCTAGAATCAGTCATATCGAGCTCAGCAGTTGACTTGTTTTTATATGTGACAGTCAAAACACCACCTGCAGGATCGAAAGTTTCACCTATCTTATAAGACATCTTGGTAGGATTAGTCTTTACAGCAATCTTAGATACATTCTTATCACTGACTTCAGTATCAGTTTTTCCTCCAGTATCTTTACTAGCACCAGTATCAGGCTTAGGTTCTACCGAAGCAGTATTGTTAGTCTTGTTAGATGGCTTAGCTGAATCATTGTTTCCTCCACAGCTAGCCAATGAGAGCATACAAGCGAATAAAGCTAAAATCTTTAAACTATTTTTTTTCATTTTTTCCTCCCGGTTCATTCAATGAACCTGATTTCAATCAAATTTTAAGAAAAGGCTTTCAATTAGTGACAAAAGTGCCAAAACTTGTACTCGTGAAGACAAACTTGGCAACATCCATAAATAAACAATTGACCTTGACGAAACATCCGCCAAGGTCAATTTATTATTCATAGAAAGCGGATTAGGCTACTGTGAAAGTGATAGTTCCGTTGTAATGGCACTCAGTTGGAGTTCCAGCGAAAATCCATCCGGACATATAAGCATTTGTATAGTATGTGAGATCGACATCGACAGTGTAAGTTCCACTAGCCAAAGTTCCTTCCAAGGTGTAGTAATCGACTACATCATAGCTGGACTTGTTAGCCTTACCCATGACTGACTTCTCATGCTTGACAGCAGTAAGTCCTGCAGGAATGTCGGTGAACTTATAGTCATAAATCTTGCTATCTTTTGCTGTAGCAGCATCGATAGTGATGATATCTGAAGCAGTCTTATCTTCATTTCTTTGATGCCATGAATCATCGGCAGGATCTTGATATGCATTGACGATCAAACCATTCATTAGCATACCCCATTGCCTTGCAGAACCAGGTACTTCTGTGAAGTAAGCCAATGCAGGTACTTGAACCTTCATAGACATAGGCTTGTTAGCTTCATAAGTTGCAGCTGACTTGCCAGTAGACATAGCATTTCCATCGACATGGATAGCACTCTTTACATTGACAGTGATGTTAGCGGTAGAAGAAATCCAGTTATCTTGGTTGACTTTAGCTGAAACAGTGACAGTTCCTTCTTTGGTGGCCTTACCACTTATGACCTTACCATTGACTAAGGAGAGACCAAACTCAGCCAATTTTGCCTTCTCAGTCTCATCGATTGTGAATTGGATATCACCAGAAGCGATAGATACAGAATTGTTGACATTATATTCGGCATCGACTGAGAATACAGCACCTGCAGAGATTCCGTTCTTTACAGTTGTCGAATTAGCTCTAGCATATAAAGCACGCTGAGCTTTTCTTCTTACAGCGAAGTAGAATGAAGGATTCTTATTATCATCGGTCGTGGAGGAAGCTGAAGCTTTGGTATAAACCATCTTTTCAGCCTCATTCCATGTACCATGATCCATTGCATTCTTAGAATAAGTAGAAGATTGTCCTAAAAGCTGGTCAGATCCTGCATAAGCCATGAGGTTTACAGGAACATAATCCTTAGCCCAAGCATCTGTACATACATCAGCCTTGCTATCCCATTCATCACGGAGCAAGTATTGGTGTACTGCATAAGATTCGGCAGTTACTGCAAATCCGATACGGTTGAATGAAGACATAACACCCATGGAGTTTCCATACTTCAATGCCCATTCGAATGGCTTCAAGTATTGCTCACGCATAGCTTGCTCAGTTACAAAGGTGCAGACACCACCATAATCGGCACGATATGATTCCTGATCGTTCAAGAAGAAGTGCTTTACATAGGAAATCAATCCTTTAGAAGAAGCACCTTTGACGGCTGCCGCAGCAAATCTTGCAGCGTGCCATCCATCTTGTGAATAGTATTCGAAGTTACGTCCAGAGAATGGTGAACGATGAGTATTCATAGCAGGACCAGCCCATTGAGAAAGTCCAACCCAAATTGCATCGTTTCCAACCATACGTCCCATCTTTTGACCTAATATAACATTGAATGTCGCAGCAAGAATAGGAGCTGAAGTAAACAATGTTCCACCTTTAATTTGGACAGGACCATCAGCATAGCTGTTGGCATCCATTCCTATGGCATCAATCTTGGTCATGTTAGGACCACTAGTGGCATCACCAGATACGATGTCTGACATTTCCTTCCAAGTCAATTCATTCATCAACTTAGACCACTTTTGTGAACCTTCATCAGTTCCTTCGACGACTTCTCCATTTTCATCGATCTTCAAATCTTGATAATCGACACCAGAGAGATCGGCAAGCTTGATATTGTTCTTCTCGCCTTGATTCCATGAAGAGGGTACAGAATTGACATACCAAGGATCAGCTTCCGATAATTCATAATGATTGTAGACATCCTGATCGTCGAGACGTGCAATTTGATTAGCTGTCAAAGTACGATCAGCAACTGAAGCAGGCTCAGGTTGTTTCAATCCAGTTGCTCTAGAGATCGAATGGCTAAGCAATGATTCTGATGTGGAATTGTAATCATCATCTTGAGAGAAGATAGGAGTGATTTCTTTTCCAGTCTTATAATCGGTGGAAAGCTCTAATGCAGTAGGAACTGCGGCAGTATATGAAAGAACTTGAGTGTGTGAATCTCTGTTAGCTGAGATTGTGTAATTTCCAGCTTCCAATTCATATCCGACAAAACCATTGCCGTTGGCATCATTCCAGTCATAAGAAGCCATATCCTGAGCAACAAAGTCGATTGTGACAATGTCAGACTCGCCAGGTTGAAGCAACTTAGTCTTTCCAAAGTTGATGAGGTTATTAGAAGCTTTCTCAATTCCACCCTTGGTGTAAGGGGCTGAATAATAGACCTGTACAACATCCTTACCAGCTACATTACCAGTATTGGTAACTTTGACTTTAACTTCAATAGTTTGATTGCCTTTGGTGATTGCAGCATCAGTTATTCCTTGCCACTCCCAATCGAAGGTGGTGTAGGAAAGTCCGTATCCAAATGGATAAAGAACTTGCTCTTGATACCATTTCTCACCAGTCTGTCCACCCATATCAGTAGCAGCTGTCTCATAGTATTTATATCCGTTGTAAATACCTTCTCTGTATTCGAGATCGGCATAGTTAGTCATCTTTCCGCTTTCATCATAGAAGAAGGCGTTCATTCTAGAGCCATCAGCATTCTTGTTTTGGGTCTGCCATCCTAAGTTTGTAAAGCTAGGATCCTTGGTGAAATCCTTAGTCCAGATATCGGATGTATGTCCAGAAGGATTGACAACACCTGTTAAAATTCTTCCGATAGCTTCAGCACCATTGTTTCCAACTCCACCGACCCAAAGAATTGCATCGACACCCAAGTTGGAATCGGTCTTCTCTTCGGCCAATTCAGGAATTTGCATAATATTAGAAGAGTTGATAACAACAATGACCTTGGAGAAGTGTTCCTTGACGTGGTGAACCAAAGCCACTTCGTTGTCATCGAGTTGCAACACGTGATCATCGGGGTTTGCATGATCTTTCACTTGGTTAGTTGCTAAGTCCTTGTTCTCAGTTCCTTGTCTTGAGAAAGTGATGACTGCAGCATCGCTATATCCATAATAAGAAGCGATAGTAGAAGGAGTGTAGTCGGATACAGGAAGCTCATTATTGATTGTTCCTAATGTGTGATAGGTGTTATAAAGATTGGCAGTGACAGGGTTGACTTCAAGACCTGCATCTTCCAAAGACTCTACAAGACCCGTGTAGGCAATTCCGTTATTGCCAGTTTTTCCAGCACCAGATCCACCACCAGCAGTAACAAGGTTGACTGATGCCATTCCAAACAAAGTAACTTTCTTTTCATAAGAAGCTAAAGGTAATGCATTGTCAGCATTTTTGAGCAAAGTATCACCTTCGGCAGCTATATCGATAGCTAATTCCTTAGCAGCTTTTTGCTCGTCAGCAAAACTTCCATAATCGGAATAAAACTTTCCCTTTGCATCTTTGTCACCGGTGGAAGTCCCATCGGGATTGACTGTTCCAGGCTCTAATGAGTCTACATCATGTTCAGAATCACTAGTTCCACTTGTGTCTCCACCATTTCCAGATGAGCCCTTGTTATTAGAAGGGGTACTTGGATTAATTGAAGGATTAGTTGAAGAATTAGTGCTTGGGTTGCTGTTGCATCCAATTAACATTGTTGTTAATCCTAGCAAAGCAAGTAATTTGAAATTTGTCTTCATTTTGTTTCCAAAAAGACTATATGTCTTTTCCTTTCCGGTTGATTATCCTCAAATCCATATGTAGGAATTTTGCAACCGTTTACATTTTATTTTTATAAAAGGAAGATAGAAACTGTCAATGTTGGTCGAAATGTTTATCATTTGAACTCTTTACGCAAATTCGTTCAAATAACATACTAATTTTAGAAAGGTGTAAGCTCTTTTATAATAATGGCGAGAGGATGAAAAAAATGACTGAAAATATATTTGAAAAAGTCAACCATTCTAAGTTATATATACATATCGTTAATATTATACAAAGAAAAAGTTGTTTCTATGGATATTATGTAATATGTCAAAGCAAATAATTGAGCTTTCTTTAATCGAAGAAAGAAACTGTGAGTTGATCATAAAGACCTTCTTGGATTTGACTGATAGCAAAAAAGTCGAATCTATAAAAGTCAATGATGTCATTCAAGAAATCAAGATATCCAAAGGTACTTTTTATAAATACTTTTCAGGAAAGACTGATCTCATAAATAAAAGCGTAGATTGGCTAGCTTTTGAATTGAACAAAAAGATATTAAGGCCTTTGATATCAGAAAATTTCTCTGATGAGATCATTTTGAATACCGCAACTAAAATAAACGTCAATAAAAGAATTTACAAACAAGTCACTGATTTGTTTGTAGATAAATCCTTTGTCGAATCCAAGCTGATGATGTCATCAGGATTAGATAATAAGCATATCCTCACAATAAATCGAATCCTATTATTCTACTTAACAAATCTCTTCAAAGAAGAGACAGACTGTACCCCTTTAAAGCTAAAAGAGACAATTAAAGTTTGTCACAAAGAACTGAGAAGAAGTCTTAAACAAATAGAAGGAGTTGGAAAAAATGATTGAAATAGCATTAGTAGAAGACAATCCAAACGATAGAGATAACCTAATAAAAGCATTAAATAGATTCTCTAAGGAAGAAAATGAGCCTATTCATATAACACATTTTTCTACCGGAGAAGAGTTTATAGCTAAGTTCAAAGCTATTTATAATGTTATCTTCTTGGATATAGAATTAGGTGGAATGAACGGAATGTCTATAGCTCAATCCATAAGAAAAGTAGACAATTCAGTATTCATAATATTCTGTACCAACATCGCATCACTAGCTATAAAGGGTTATGAATACAACGCTTTGGATTACTTCATAAAGCCTGTGTCTTATGAAGACTTAGTGTTGAGAATGAAAAAAGTAGTAAGAAGTGTTAAAGATAGTCAAAGAAAAATTAGCTTTCCTATAGAAGATGGAATCCAAGTCTTATTAGTCAACGAAATCATCTATATCGAGTCTTTTGGGCATGACACAATCTATCATACAAAAGATAAAAATATAAAAGCTAAAGAGAGAAGAAGCATGAAATCCATAGAAGATGAATTAGGACCTCTTGGATTTTCTAGATGCAATGTAAGTTACCTGATAAACCTCAGATATTTAGACTTAATAAAAAATAATGATGTGATTTTAT
>OJOI01001355.1_pt1 | contig 13896 bp, 14 predicted proteins | sample 1598061 | NCBI WGS metagenome assembly OJOI01 (sample SAMN01915224, study PRJEB22387) | human gut metagenome | isolation source: stool | host: Homo sapiens | place: USA
CGCTAAAAGGCTGTTTTTTATGTTTTTGTTTCTGTGCCCCCAGCATTTATCCACTTAACCGCAAAATGATAAAAGGCATATCCTGCTTGGGGATATGCCTTTTTTGGGGGATATTTGATGTTTGTTTTTGGGACTTTGGGGTTAGCGGCGGCCGCCTGACACGTCCACGCTGCCACTGTTGCCGTTGCTGTAGCTTTTTGTGGTGGTGGCTTTTTGTGCTGGCATGGTTTGGGTGGGCGTGGTGCTCAAGGTTGCTCTACCAGTGTTAGGAGCCACTTTAGTGGCGGTAGAAGTCTGCTTGCGTGATGTTACGCCATTGCCAGAGTTGCCGCCGAGGTCACGGTTTGGACGGTTGCCACCGCCATAGTTGCCATTATTCTTATTGTTATTGTTGCGGTTGTAGTTGCCGTTGCTATTATTGCCGTTAGGGCGCTTTCCGCCGCCGTAGTTGCCGTTGTTTTTGTTGCTATTGTTGTTATGGCGGTTGTAGTTGCCTGGGTTGGCGTTGTTGCCGTCACCGGGGCGTCGACCGTTGCCGGAAGAATAGTGATTTTTGTTGTAGTTACGGTTGTCGCGGTTAGCGTCGCGATAGCCTTGGTCGTAGCCACTGTTGTAGCCGTTGCGGTATGCGCTACGAGGCAGGTTGTTGGCGCGGCGCACGCTCATTGTGCCATAAGAATCGTATGGGAGATAATACACGTTGTTGTAATAGTAGTAGGTGGTGCCTTCGTAGTAGTAAGGCGAGCCATACATCACCACGTCGTTATAACTTGGTTCGTCGAATATGCCGCAAGATGTGGTCACAAGCGCCATGAATGCGAGCATTGCCAATATGTTCATCTTTGCTTTCATAATGCTGCTGTTTTTTTGATTCTGCAATCTCGTTGTTTGCTGAATAGACAACCGATTGCCGATTTGGTTTAATGAATATTGTTGATTATTTGTATAATTCTTTCTTTAGCCTCACAGGGGTGGAGCCACTGTATATCAGGGTCTTTTGCATACCATGTGAGTTGTTTTTTGGCATATACCCTCGTGTTTTTCTTCATTCGCTCACGAGCGGTGATAAAATCCATTGTGCCATCGAAGTAGGCAAACATTTCCTTGAAACCCACGGTGTTGAGCGAATTGTAGTGGCGCAGGTGGTACACGCTCCGTGCCTCTTGCTCAAAACCAGCCTCCATCATGGCATCTACACGGCGGTTGATGCGGTCGAAAAGTTCGGCGCGCTCCATATTGAGCCCGATTTTCACGATGCGAAACGGCCGCTCTTTCTTGTTGCCTGTGCGAAACGAGGTGTAGGTTTTGCCAGTCTGTCGGCACACTTCCAAGGCGTGAACTATTCGTTTCGGATTCTTCTTGTCCACGATGGCGAAGTATTCGGGGTCAGATTGCTCCAGTTCCTTCAGAAGTGGTTCCAAGCCGTGCTGCGCCAATTCTTGCTTGGCTTGCGTGCGGATTTCGTCGGTGATGTCGGGCACGATGTCGATGCCCTTGCACACCGCATCCACATACATCATACTGCCACCGCACAGCACCGCATAGTCGCCTTTCGCCCAAAAATTAGGGAGCAGTGCCATCACATCGGTTTCAAACTGCGCTGCGCTGTAATATTCGTCAAGATTCTTAAACGCCACAAAATGATGCTTCACCAGCACCTGCTCCTCGGCTGTGGGGGCGGCGGTGCCAATGGGTATGTCACGAAATATCTGCCGGGAGTCGGCGTTGATAATCTCGCACCCCAAATGCCGAGCCACAGCAATGGCAACCGTAGTTTTGCCAATACCGGTAGGCCCTGTAATCACTATAAGCGTCTTTTCGTTCATTTTTTTTGGGGGGAAGTCAACGAGTCAACAGGCCAACGAGTCAACGAGTTTGGGTCTGACAAGTCCGACAGGTCTGACGGAAACACCATCATTTCAAAAGCCAGAGACTATCGTCTTAACTTCTTTAACTTCTTAACTTCTAAAAAATCACCTTAACTTCTAAAATGAAATCTTGTTTCCTTCAAGGGCGGTGATTTGAGCGAGCGATTCCACGCGGTAGCCACCGTCGATAAGTAGTTTTCTGCCGTTTTGGAAAGTTTTCTCAATCACGAAGCCGAAGCCTGCAATTTTGCAGCCAGCCTGTTTTGCCAACTCGATGATGCCTTGGGCGGTGTTGCCTCTTGCCAAGAAGTCGTCGATTACCAAAATGCGGTCGTCGGGCTGGAGAAATTCCTTACTTGCGCAGATGGTGACATCAATGTTTTTGGTGAAGGAGTGCACCACGGTCGATAGCATGTTTTGCATCGTGGATGGTTTCTTCTTCTTGACAAACACCACTGGGCGGTGAGTGGCTATGCCCATGGCTATGGCTGGTGCTATGCCGCTGGCTTCGATAGTCACAATCTTGTTGTAGTCACTGTCTTTGAAGCGCTCGGCAAACTCTTTGCCGATAGCCATCATCAGGTCGGGGTCCATTTGATGGTTGATAAAACCATCCACTTTCAGTATGCCACCGTCGAGGCACTTGCCCTCGCTTAGAATACGGTCTTTGAGTAATGGGAAGTTATTCATGCAATGAATGTTTTTACAAAATTAATCATTAATTCCCGAAAATGCACTATATTTGCACCAACTCCTAACGATTTAAATTTCCAGACTATGACAGATGCAATAGGACGCAAAAAATATGACCTCGACCGCACGGTGCGGTTGGTGCTCACTTGCGCAAGTGTAGGCTTGGGCGTGTTTTTGATTAATTACTTGAGTAGCATTTTGTTGCCTTTTGTGGTGGGTTGCCTGTTGGCGTATATGCTGGAGCCGGTGGTGCGATTCTTCATGCGAGTGTTTCATTTGAAAAACCGTATGTTCCCTGCGCTGCTCACCATGACGCTTTTCTTTGGCGCACTGTTTTTGGCTTGCTGGTTTTTGATTCCGTCGGTTATCGAATCGTTTGTGGATATGGGCAAACTGCTCGGCAAATATATCACCCACGAGGTGAAATCATCCACCATGCCCGACTGGCTGCTTCAGTTCGTGAACGAGTATCTGAGTGCCGATAAGTTGGAGGCGATGTTCTCAAAGGACCAGATTTTCGACTTCTTTAAGAGCGTGATGAGCGGCACGGTGTCGGTGTTGGGCACTACCATTCATTTTGTGCTTGCAGTGGTTTCGTGGCTGGTGGCATTGCTGTATATGTTCTTCGTGTTGCTTGACTACGATATCATTGCTCGTGGATTCAAGGCAAGTGTGCCAAAGCCATATCGCCATACCGTGTTTCGCATCTTCAACGATGTGACAGGCACCATGCGACGCTATTTCCGTGGCCAGGCGTTGGTGTCGCTGTGTGTGGGCATTATTTTCGCCATAGAGTTCTCGATTATCAAACTGCCGATGGCTATTGTGTTTGGTCTTTCAATTGGCGTGATGAATATGGTGCCATACCTCCAACTCGTTTCCATTCCGTTTGCGGCTTTCCTTTGCGTGGTGCAGTCTGTGGCTACTGGCGCACCGCTCTGGCCGCTGTTTGGCTGGACTTTTGCCGCCTACTGCATTTGCCAAGCCATTCAGGATTTGGTGCTGATCCCTCTGATTATGCGTTCGCAAATCGGACTTCGCCCGGCTATCGTGTTCTTGGCGTTGGCGCTTTGGGGCTATGTGTTGGGCTTTATCGGACTGATTATCGCTTTGCCTCTCACTTCGCTGCTCATTTCGTACTACAACGAGTTTATTCTCCATGTGCCTAAAATTCCGTCAGGCAAACGCAAATCCAAAGTCGACGAGGCGAAAATGGATGCCGTGATTGAGGAAAAGGTGAAACAGCACCTTGAAGAACACATGGACGAATTTCTCGAAGAACACCTCGACGACATCAAACAATCAAAAACAAAATAATCCCTAATCGATTATTAATTAGATTTAGTGGTATTTTGGATTTTTAGAAGAATGAATTTTGCTTCAATTTTTCTGCAAAGCCCCCAAAATACGTTTGCATGGTAGGGACGCGATAATTCGCGTCCGCTCCAAATGTGTTATTTTCAAGATGTTAGTGTGATTATGGGCGGACGTGAATTATCACGTCCCTACCGAGATAGTGTTTTCAAATAAATTGCCAGTTTGGGTTAAAATGGGCAGGAAGCCTTGAAGGTGAGGCTTTCCTTGCTAATGGGGTGGGTGAAGGTGATGGCTTCGGCGTGGAGCATCAGGCGCGTGTTGGCGTGGCCGTAAAGCATGTCGCCTACGATGGGACAACCCAGTCCGCTCTTGTGGCTGGCGTGTACACGCAGTTGATGCGTGCGGCCTGTGAGGGGGTAGAACGCAATGCGTGTGCGGCGATCGGGCGTGTGGCTCAGCACCTCGTAGCGTGTGATGGCGCGTTTGCCGTGCTCGTAGTCCACCATTTGGCGCGGACGGTCGTTGATGTCGGGGCGTAGCGGTAAATCAATCACGCCTTCTTTTTCTATCACCATTCCGTCGAGCAGCGCAATATAGCGTTTTTCAATGTTGCGGCTTGCGAAATCGGTTTGCAAAGCGGCATACACCGTATCGCTCTTCGCCAAAATCACGATGCCCGAAGTGCTCATGTCGAGCCTGTGTACCGCTTTCAATGGTGCGCCAATCTCTTGTGAAATAATGGTTTGAAGTGAATTGTCGTGCAGGCGGCCTGGCACGGTGAGCATACCGGCAGGTTTGTTTGCTACCACTATCCACGAGTCGGCATAGAGTATCATGTCGTCGGTGGTAGCCACCCTCTTCTCGTGCTGCTGAGGCTCGATGTCCACGCCTCGGAGCATGTGCGAAAGGATAGGGCGGCACTTGCCCAGACACGCCCCATAGTAGTGACCGTGGTGGCGAATCTCCTTTGCTGGCGAATTGCCCCACCAAAATTCGGCAATGCAAAGCGGCTTCAACTGGTGATTGAATGCGTATTGCAGCAATTTGGGTGCACAACACTCGCCAGAGCCCGATGGCGGAATGGCAGATGCTTGCAGGGTGGGGTTGGCTTGGTAGAATGTGGCAAACACGTCAATCAGGTCGCGTCGCTCGCCTTCGCCACTGTTCACCACAAACAATCGGAAAATGCGCTCCTGAAGTGCCTCGCTCATAGTTTTTCGACGGGCTTTCAGCGCAGATATTTCGCTTTGTAAGCGCGCAATCGCTGCTTTCTTTTCATCAACGATGGCATCGTGGCGCTGGCGAATACGCTTCAATTCCGCTTTCTGAAATTGGCTTTCAGCGATGAGTGCCTTTTCTTCCTCGGCAGAGAGCAGCCCACTCTTGCGACGCGCCTCTCTGTTTGCTTTCGCCTCGCGCATCGTCAGTTTGTAGGCATTGATAGCGGTGGTTTTTGCTTCCTCCGCCTCTTGCAGCGCGCGTTTCGCCATGCGTAGCGAATCCGACGATTCGAGTTGTGCAATCTGTGCGTTGATGGCGGAGATTTGTGCCTCGCCCTGCTTAAATTCTCCGTTGGGCGTAAGCAAATCGTAGATGGGAGGCACGAAATAATCGTGGCTGTTGCTACCAGCCAAAATTCCCGAATACGCAGCCAGAAAGCCCAGTTCGCCACTCGCATCGCTCACCACCAGTACGCCAAGCATCTTGCCACGAGCCAGTTCCCCAGCCCATTCCGAGTGCGCACCCACATATCTTTTCACTTGCTCGGCGGCAAGCACGGCAAGCGGGTGTGGCGCATATTCGAAAGGATTGTTGAGCCGCTCTGGCACCTCAATTCCCCCAATCTCCGCCTCAAACCTATGTAACTTCAAGTCCTCCATCACTCCACAAAATTAACCATTCTGTTTTTTCTTGGATTTCACGAAGATGATGGTTTGGGGAGATTTTGTTTGATGGGTGCGGAGTGTGAGTTTGCCGTCGATCACGGTGGCTGTGTCGCGCACTCCGTTGGTGCCTTTCAGTAATATTGAGTTGAAATTGACGCCAATGGGTTGCCATTCCGAATAATTCATCTTTTTTGCATTTTGAACCGATGCTTTGCCTCCTTGTGCGATGGTCAGTTCCACCGCTATGCTGTCGGGGGTGGTCCACGTGGCAATGTATCGTTCACATGCCTTCAGGTATGGCTCGGTCACATCGGTGATGCCGTGAAGCACGTATTCGCCCGATTCCTCGCGCGAGATTTTAGCAATCACCACCTTGCCCACGGTGAGCAGTCCTTCGGCTTTTTCTCCATCGGTAGCCTTTTTCGGTTTCAACGCATCGGGGAGCACCACGTTCACCGTGTCGGGAAATTCGTTCTGGAATTTCAGCACCAGTTGAAGCCGCTCCGCAGTAGATGCCTTGCCAATCACCGCCAACGTGGAATCGGGACCCAACTTCATCACAATCGTATCCGGACGGTCGGCCCTCACATCATCTGTCACCTTACCGCCACACGACCAAAGCGCAGCCACCATCACCAAAAAACTGAACCAAACCACATTCTTCATCACAATATATATTTTTGATAATTCACTTACAATCGCACCGACACACCAGCAGAGCCACCACATCGCCACATTAACTCTGCAAAAATACGAAATTAAAATCAATTACCCGAATCACGTGAAGATGAATAAAGAATATAATCTACCCATATTCACCACCAAAAACATCCTTTTCCGTGGCGAAAATGCAACAAAAACTATAAGTTTTTAACAATTTAGAGGCTTTGCGCCACTACTTACAGATTTTATTATTAAATTTGTTAGATTGAAGCGATAATCTTTTTCATCAACATTTACATTTTTGAAAAAAAGAGTAGCGGCAATACATCCACCACTATAGGCGACACTTCAAAATAAGCAACGTATGACACCAGAAAATAAAGATACATTACTTCAGTTGCTCCAGCGGCACAAAGAGTTGGGCATCTCTGACCAGATAGATTACGGCAAATTCTACCTGTACTCCATTATCACCCACTCTACCGCCATTGAAGGAAGCACCGTCACAGAGGTTGAGGCTCAGTTGCTGTTTGACGAGGGCATCACCAGTAGCAAGCGTACCGTTACGGAGCAAATGATGAACCTTGACCTAAAAATGGCTTACGAGTATGGTATACAATGGATACGTAGCCACAAGCCAATCACTGTTGAGTGGCTCATATCCCTCGCGTCAAAAGTCATGGCTCGCACTGGTGGCGAGTACCACTCCCTTGGTGGAAATTTCTCTGCTGCTAAGGGCGAATTACGCAAACTTAATGTCACAGCGGGATTTGGTGGACGTTCATACATGTCGTACTTAAAAGTACCGACAAAACTTGAAGCATTCTGTGAGGAACTGAACAGACGACGCCAGGCAATTGACCAAAATGACGTAGCCGATGTTTACGACCTTAGTTTCTGGGCGCACTATGAGTTGGTAACCATTCATCCTTGGGCAGATGGCAACGGACGCACCAGCCGATTGCTGATGAACCTCCTACAAATGGAATTCGACGTATTGCCAACCAAGGTGCTCAAGACTGATAAAGCTGAGTATATTCAGGCACTCATCGACACACGAGAGTGTGAGAGCATTGATATATTTCTTAACTGTATGATACGTTTGCACATCCAGCATCTCAAATCGGATATCGACCAATATATTGAGAGTTTCGTTTCGGAAATGGTCAATAAACAGGAATTACAGAGGAAAATGGTCGATAAATGGTCGTTAAAACCGTCATTAGCTGCGAAATTGGCCGATATTTTAGCGTTTGTGGCCGATATTAACGAAATAACGACAGAATCTATCATAAGCCACTTTGGGTTCACGCCCACCACGGCAAAGCGTTATCTTCGCCAGCTCACCGAGTTTGGCTACATGGAGGCCCATGGCAGCAACAAAAACCGAACATATACAAAAACAAGTAAAATATTCAAATAACACCGTTCCCTTTTTTTACTCCATTTTCGTGCTTTTGCCTCTGGTTTTAATTGGAGGTGGGTGATTTTTGGGGGAATTTGGGGTGGGGATTTGGTGGTATGGGGGAAATTGGCTATTTTTGTAAATTAAACCCAAATCGGCCATTAGGCCGTATGAGGATTTTTAGATTACTTCTTGCGGTCTTTCGGTTTTTATAAGATGCCTTTTGCTTGTTTTTAATTCGTAATAGCTCGCTATCACTCATTAAAAGACAAACAAAAATCATTTTTCTAAAAATCCGAAATACCACAAACCCTAATGCCCGATTTGGGTTAATGACTTTAAGAAATGGATAAACTACCCCAAGACCCGTTTATGCTCTTTAGCTATGTGAATACGCAACTTCGTGATGTGTATAGTTCACTCGACGAATTTTGCAAAGCAACTGATGTGGACCGTGATTGGCTCGAAAAAAAGTTGAAGGACGCAGGATTTGAGTACAGCGAGGAGCTGAACAAATTTTGGTAATAAAAAGCATTTAATATTATGGATTACAAGACTTTGCGCAAACGTGCGTTGATTTTTGATTTTGTGGCGATAGCCGTGGCTGGTGCCGTGCTTTACGCAGGGCAGAGTCTGCTTGTGCCAGGTTGGGTGCTGGTGTTTGGCGCTCTGATTTCGGTAGGTGCTTTGGTGCTTGCCCTTAAGTTTTCGTTTGCTGCTCGCAAACTGGCTCGTGAAGAATTTGAGCGTGTGGTGAAGGAAATGAAACTTCAACAAATTGATAAAGAAGAAAAAAAATAATATGAAATTCATCTCTTGGAATGTGAACGGACTTCGTGCGGTGGTGGGCAAGGGCTTCGCTGAAATCTTTGCTTCGCTCGATGCCGATTTCTTCTGTTTGCAAGAAACGAAGATGCAAGCCGGTCAGCTCGATTTGGTTTTCGACGGCTATGAGTCGTACTGGAACTACGCCGACAAGAAGGGCTACAGCGGAACGGCGATTTTCACCAAGCACACTCCGTTGAGCGTGACCTACGGCATGGGCATTGACGAGCACGACCACGAAGGACGTGTGATTACGCTTGAAATGCCCGATTTCTACCTCGTGACTTGCTACACGCCCAACAGTCAGGACGGTCTGCGCCGCCTCGACTACCGCATGACGTGGGAGGACGATTTTCGCGCCTACTTGCAGCGGCTCGATGCCAAGAAACCTGTGATTGTGTGCGGCGACTTGAATGTGGCGCACAAGGAGATTGACTTGAAAAATCCAAAGACCAACCGCAAAAACGCCGGTTTCACCGACGAGGAACGTGAGAAAATGACCACGCTCTTGGGCGCAGGGTTCACCGACAGTTTCCGCTTCTTCTACCCCGACCTCACCGATGCCTATTCGTGGTGGAGTTACCGCTTCCGTGCGCGCGAGAAGAATGCGGGGTGGCGTATCGACTATTTCCTCGTGAGCAACCGCCTTGCCGACAAAATGGCTTCTGCCACCATTCACAACGAGATTTTCGGAAGCGACCACTGCCCCGTAGAACTCGTACTCAACGACTAACTCACACACTACTTTTACAAAATAAAAAATCACATTTAGACTATCAAATCTAAATGTGATTTTTTTTATGCGGAAAAATTCCTGTGGGTTAGTATTCCACTTCGTTGTTCATCATCTTGTGGGTGTCCCATGGGGCTGGGTCGCCGCCGAGGTATTTGTGGAACCATTCGAGGTGGGCGTTGTAATACACTGGCATCGAGTTCATGGTGTCGGGCCAGTGGCCGTCGTTGCTGAACACAATCAGGCGTGATGGAATACCGAGGGTTTGCAGCACGCTAAAATACTGTATGCTTTGGGTGTAACTCACACGGTAGTCGCGTTCGCCTGTGAGAATGAGGGTTGGAGTCTTGAAATTCTCCACATATTCCGATGGCGACCATTTTTTGTAAAGTTCAGAGTTCCAAGGCTGGCCTTTAAGGTCGAAATTAGGGAACCAGAGTTCTTCGGTAGTGCCCCACATCGAACGCAAGTCGTAAAGGCCCATCATTGAAGCCAAGCACTTGAATGGGTGGTCGTGGCCTTGCAGCCAGTTCATGAAATAGCCACCGTAGCTCCAGCCCATTGCGCCCATGCGGTCGGCATCCACATAAGGGAGTTTGGCAAGTGCCTCGGTCACCTTAATCACATCTTCGTAAGGCTTGCCGCCCCAGTCGCCAGAAATACTGGTGGTGAAGTCCTGGCCGTAGCCAGTAGATCCGTGAGGGTTGGGGTAAGCAATCACATAGCCTGCACCTGGATACACCTGCCAATCGGCACGGAACGAGTTCATCCATTGCATCTGTGGACCACCGTGAACATTGATGACTAAAGGATATTTCTTGTTGGGGTCGAAATCGTGGGGCTTGACCACAAACACCTGAATCTTGGCACCTTCTGCGCCTTCCACCCACATCACCTCGCTTGGGCGAATGTCCACTTCGTCTTCCAACTCTTGGTTGAGGAAGGTGAGTTGCTGTTCGGTCTTGCCGCCGTTCTTTATGCGATAGAGTGCCGAAGGCTTGCCTGTGGTGGAGTAAGTGTAGTAGAGATAGCCGTCGTTGCCGAGGCAGAAAGTGGCAACGGCACGGTCGGGCAACACCTTGGCGTGCTTACCGCTTTTTATGTCCACCTTATAGATGGGCACCGCACCCAATTCCTGCACACCGAAATAAATGCTCTTGCTGTCGGCAGTCCAAAGGTAATCGTCGTTCACCCAGTTGTCAATATCCTCGGTCAGCACGCGCTTCTCGCCTGTAGCGCGGTCGTAGAGCACCAAGCGGAAACGGTCGCTTTCGTGGCCAGGCACCACTTGGAAGCGGTAGGCGATGTAGCGGCCGTCGGGCGAGTATTTTGGTGTGCCGTCCCAAGCCTTGTTGTCGGCAGTGATACATTTAGCCTCACCGCCAGTCACAGGCACAACGAACAAGTCGGCGTTGGTGTTTGCCTCTGGGTGGTCGGTGTGGTTGCTGATAAAGCACAGCTCCTTGCTGTCGGGCGAGAAGGCGAAGCCTGGAGCATTGCCCCAAGTGGGTGCCGAAAATTCGCCAGGAGTGACATCTGTATAGGTCTTTTCAGCGATGTTGTAAACGATGATATGGCTGTAGCGGCCATCGGCATAGTCGGTCCAATGGCGGTAAAAGAGTTTGTCGGCAATGTGGCCTTGCACCGAGCCCTCGGTTTTCTTCTTCCAGCGAGCGGCATTAGCCTTGCCGTCGGCACCGAGGTCGGGATAAACTTCGGTGGCGAAAGCCAAGAGGTTGCCGTCGGGGCTAAGCACTGCGCCCGAAACGCCCAACTCGTAGTTGGTGATTTGCTCCGTGTCGCCAGTGGCTACATTGCGGCGAAACACCTGTGGCAATTTCACCTCCTTGCCATCTTCGGCGATGGTGGTACCAGTGGCTCCGTAGTAAATCCACTTGCCATCAGCCGACCATTGTGCGTCGCGGCTCTTGCCGTCAATCATTGGGGCAAACTCTGGAGTTTTACCCTTGGTGTCGAGCCTCATCAGATTGATGCTTGTATTGGTCTTGTGATTCTTCAAATCCTGAGCAGTGACATTGAACGCCAAAGTCTTGCCGTCGGGACTCAAAGCCAATGCGCTCACGCTCTTGGTGCGATACGCATCTTGAATGGTGAATGCGCGCTTTGCCGCGCCTGTTTGTGATAGTGCCATCGTTGCAATGGTTGCTAATATGATTTTCTTCATACTCACGGAATTATTGATTATTTTTATGTGGTTAGAATACTTTTTCGAAAGCGTTTCGCTCGCCATCCTTCACCATGATCATGCCACAGCGAGTGAAACCGATTTTGGGCAGAATGTGGAGCATTTCCAAGTTGTCGAAATTGGTGTCGATGCGCATACTCTCGCGGCCCATGCGCTTGCTCTCGTCGATGAGCATGAGCAGAAACGCTGTGGCAAGCCCTTGCCCGGTGCGACCGTGGTCGATGCCCAGGCGGTGCACCACCGTGTAGCGGCTGTTGGTGGAATTGCTGTCGGTGAGCCATTTTCCGTCCCAAATATGGTCGTAGCAAGGGTCGCCAGCGGTGATAAAGGCACAATAGCCCACCACTTGGGTGCCATCAAGCAGCACCCAACCTTGCCCTATTTCGATGTCGGAAGCCACGGTGTCGGGGTTGGGGTAGCCATACTGCCACTGGTCGCGCCCGGCACGCCGCATCACCTCAATCTCCCCTTTCAGAATTTCCCAAATCACGGGAATGTCGTGCTCGGTGGCACGGCGAATGTGAAGCATGTGGTTATTCCTCGTCGTCATCTTCTTCGATTGGGGTGTTGAGCAGTTGCTCTGCGTCGTCGAAATCTTCGGGCTTTACCACCACGCGCCACATCCCCTTATCGCTGCCACGGAGCAGGGTGCTGGCTGTGTTGTCGCCCAAAACCCCTGCCTCGATGCCATTGGCACTGAGCATACCTTTCACGATGCTGGCCTCAACTTCGCTCTCGAATTGAGCCAATACTTTCAAATCACCTTCGTTAGCCATAGTAGTGAAGTTTTATGATTATTTGATATTACGTTTGTTGAGTTCGGCTTGATAGCGTTGTGCGTTGGCGTTGTGCGAGCCAAGGTCGGTGGCAAAATCGTGATACCCCGAAAAGTCGCTCTTTGCGCACATGAAAATGTAGTCGTGAGGCTTGCTGTCGAGAATTTGGTCGATGGTCGCCTTTTCGGGCAAGCGGATTGGACCTGGTGGCAGACCAGCCACACGATAGGTGTTGTAGGGCGAATCGTAGGCGCACATGTCGTGCGTGATGCGGCGAATGCTGAAATCGCCAAGGGCAAACTTCACGGTAGGGTCGGCTTGCAGACGCATCTTCTTTTGCAGACGGTTGATATACAGGCGGCCCACCTTGCCATGCTCGTCGCTCTTTGAGGTTTCTTCCTCGGCGATAGATGCCACAATCACCACCTCGTCGGGTGTGAGACCCAATTTCTTCGCCTTTTGAGTTCGCTCGTCGTTCCAGAATTGCTGATAATAGTTATACATGTTTTTCAGCAATTTTTCTGGCGTGATGTCCCAATAGAATTTATAACTGTCGGCAAGCAGAATGCAGCCGATGTTGTCGGGCGTGTGGTCGAACTTGGCGCACACCTCTGGGTCGGCAAGCGCCTTTAGAAAATCCTTCTTGCTGGGCTCGAACTTATTGCCGGCACGAGTGGCAAACTCATCGAGCGTGCGCACATTGTTGAAGGTGAACTTCAATTCCGACGGCTCGCCCCTGCGGAGCGTGTAGGCGGCCATCAATGCCGTTTCGCCCTTCGCTATCTTAAACGCACCGTGCCTGTATTCCACCTTCATGCCACTCACCTTGAGCAGCGTGGACACACGGCTGGCGAACGTATCGTCGGTGTTCTTCTTCAGCGAGTCGGTAAGAGCCTCCATTGTGGTGCCCTTCGGAATATAGATGATGGTGTCGGCGCTCGCTTTCGTAAGCACAAACGGCAGCGAAGCGGCAGCCATAGCCACCAGCACCACCGCCACAATCAGCAGCACCCTCTTATGCTTGTCAGCAAAAGATGATTTTTTCTTTTTCCTCGATTTAGTCGTTTTTGCCATTTTTGTTTGAATTGTGTTTGTGAAAGCAAATTTACACTTTTTTTCCGAGAACTGGTGTCAACGAATGTGAAAACACCTGCCTGTACACCCAAATCGGGCAAACAAGTCGCCAAAACAGCGTTTTTTTCAAGAAAAAAGCACAAAAGTGAAGAAAAATTGCGAAAAGTTTTGCGACTTTGAAAAAAAAGCGTAACTTTGCACTCGCTAAAAGCAAATCAGCACAAAGCACTGGAGAGGTGGGTGAGTGGCTGAAACCAGCAGTTTGCTAAACTGCCGTAGGAGTAATCCTACCGCAAGTTCGAATCTTGTCCTCTCCGCATCAAACGGTTGTGATTCATATCGCAGCCGTTTTTTGTTTTTATGCCGATCCCAAACTCACCTGAGCGTCGGTATTTGGGTTCAGTGGAAAAATACTGGGGGACTGAAACAAAAACATAAAAAACAGCCTTT
>OJOI01001371.1_pt1 | contig 13803 bp, 11 predicted proteins | sample 1598061 | NCBI WGS metagenome assembly OJOI01 (sample SAMN01915224, study PRJEB22387) | human gut metagenome | isolation source: stool | host: Homo sapiens | place: USA
TGTGTGGTTGGCGGCATGGAAACTCGTTTCCAATGACGCAAAGCGCACAATCCCTCCGCCAAATGCGAAGCATTCCACATTGCTCCAAGGCTGTTTTTTATGTTTTTTGTTTCCGTGCCCCCAGTATTTATCCACTGAACCGAAAAAATGGGCGGCACTTCCGTTTGGGGGAAATGCCGCCGTTGTTTGTTTTAAATCCCGATTTTGGGGATTGTCAGTTGGCTGGTGTGCTTGTTATTTTGCCACCTTTACTGCTGTGCCGTTAGAGAGGCGCAAGATGTAGATGCCGTTAGCCCATTCAGAGGCGTCGATGGCCTTGTCGGCTGCGAGCGACTTCTCTGCAATTTTCTGACCAGCGATGTTATACACAGCCACGCTTTGTGCGTTGGTGTTCACTGTGAAAGTGTTGCCGATTTTTGTCACCACAGGTGCTGCGTCCTTCACGTCGTTGATTGAAGTAGGTTCCTTGTGAAGCACCTTCACTGCGTCCACAGCCATTGAGTTGCCCATCCATTCGCCCTCATCACGCACATAGCGGAAAGCGAATTTTGCATTCTTGCCAGCGAGTTCGCTCACATTGATTTGGTAGCGCAGGTATGAGGTGAATTCTGTTTCGTAGCATTCGCGGTCGGTGCGGTTGGCGATTACGTCCTTCGCCAAGTCAAACACCTCGTTCCAAGTCTTACCTTCATCGGTTGAAGTCATCACCTTCATGGTGTTCACCACCACGCGCTTGTTGAATTGCATTTTGTTCCAGTCCCAGTCGTTATTCACGTCGTAGCAGTCGAAATAACTTGCTGCCAACAGGAAGTCGAGATAGTATTCGCCAGATGCGTTCATGTTCACCACAGGGCTGATCAACCATTCGTCTTGAGCCACTGGTTCCAGATTGTATTGTGCGTTCTTGTAGCCATAGTGGATATATGCGTCGCATTCGCCGTCGTTCGACTTAGGAGAGAATTGGCCGTCGCCGGTGTAGTAGCAGTACCACGAGTTGTTGATGTTGTGCGAAATCATCTCGGCTGTAGGTTCGTTGCCCGGTGCAATCTTCTTGCTCCAAGTGGAAGGAATCCAGTTCAAATCCTTACCCTCGGTGGCGAAGCCCTCAAAACTCTCGTAGAAGACGGTGTCGCCGACTACGGGATCGTCGTTGCTCTGTTGTGCGCCCTGAGGGGCGTTCACGCCAACGAATCTCTTGTATTGCTGACCCTTTTCGTTTTGCACCACTTGCTGGGTCACGCCGTCGGCCACTTGTCGAGAAGCAATCACTTCCACCTGCTCAGTTGCAGATGCGCTTGCGCCAAGGCTAACCAAGGCGATGAGAGAGAGTAAATTTTTCTTCATAAATAAATGTTTGAGTAGTTATGTAAAAAGTGAATTATTGTTGCTAATGCCACAAAAATAATACTATTTTTTCGTTATTTTTGCATTATGAACGATTTTTTTCGCAAAGTTTGCATGAATTCCAAAAAAACATCAAAAAAATGCCCATTTTGATAAAAAAGCATCAATTTAATCCATCCAAATCCACAAATTACTGAATAAACCGTCCACAAATTACTGAACAAATCATCCGCAAATTACTGAATAAATCGCCTACAAATTACTGAATAAATCATCCACAAATTACTGAAAAAGTTTCTGAAATGTTTTGTTGTTTAAAATAAAAGGTATATATTTGCGCTTAAAATCAGAATGTTATGGTAAAGTATAAGTCACGTATTGCAGATAGGATATTGGAGCGGAAAGTGCTTGGTAAAGGCGCTGTGCTTATTGAGGGTCCAAAGTGGTGCGGAAAGACCACCACGGCAAAGCAGATGGCTAAAAGTGTGCTTAATTTGGGCGATTCGGCGGTGCTGAATCAAAGTGCACAAATGATAGATCTCAGTCCAGCCAATTTGCTTGAAGGCGACACGCCCCGATTAATCGACGAGTGGCAAGCGTTGCCCCCAATTTGGGACAGCATTCGCAATGAGGTGGATAAGAGGGGAATGCCTTCACAGTTTATTCTCACAGGTTCGTCGGTGTTGCCTGATGCCGATGCCACGATCCATAGTGGCACAGGTAGGTTTGCGCATGTGAAAATGCGCACGATGAGCTTATATGAATCGGGCGAATCCACTGGCGCCATCAGTTTGGCAGACTTGTTTGAGGGGAAAGGCTTTGGTGTTGTGCGCAATGATATGGAAGTGGAGCAGCTTGCGTTTCTCACTTGTCGTGGTGGTTGGCCATGGGCTACGCTTGTGCCTGAAGGGGTGGCGCTTGACCAAGCCTTCGACTATTTCGACTCGGTTGTGAACTACGATATTCAGCGCGTGGATAAAGTGAAACGTAGTGCCGAGCGCACAAAGTTGTTGCTCCGTTCCTATGCGCGCAACATTGCTCAGCAGGTGTCGATGGCAACAATCCGAAAAGACATGCTCGCCAACGATTCCAGCACCCTTGACGAAAACACTGTTGTGGACTACATTAAGGCATTAAAAAAACTCTATGTGATAGAAGATCTTCCGGCATGGAATCCGAATATCAGAAGCAAGGCGGTAATCCGTACAAGCGACACCCGACATTTTGTTGACCCAAGTGTGGGAACTGCGGCGCTTGGACTTGGTCCAAAAGACTTGATAAACGACTTGCAATCTTTCGGGCTGCTGTTCGAGGATCTTGTGGTGCGCGACCTCAGAGTGTATGCCGAAGCCTTAGACGGTTCGCTTTATCATTACAGAGACAGTAATGGTTTGGAGTGTGACGCAGTGCTGCATCGCAGAAATGGAAGCTACGCGCTGCTTGAAGTGAAACTTGGCGGAGAGGAGCGTATCGATGAAGGGGCAAAGAATTTAAAGGACTTAGAGAGCAAAATCGACACAGAAAGAATGCCTGCACCGTCATTCCTTGCCGTGGTGGTGGGTGTGGGGCAATATGCCTACCAAAGAAAAGACGGCGTGTATGTCCTCCCCATCTCTTGTCTAAAAGATTAACATCATACCGTCCACTTTCTCCGGGTGGGGTGGGGGATTTTGGCAAAAAGATAGGTGGGTGGGGGTGGACTTGTGCTTTTGGTTTGGAAAAATGGGAAAAAATGTGGTTTGTGCGATAAAAAATCCGACAATTTGATTGGTTTTTGAAAAAAACATACTATATTTGCGACAAAGATAGTGCAAGTCAGGAACGCTGAGCAATTAGCTTGCTTGATTGCGATGCCGAGATGCTGCCTATCTTCTACAACGAAAAGCCAACTAATATTTACATAAATGGAACGTATTGACAATCTTGATAAAAAGATCCTTCAAATAATTATGAAAAACGCGCGCATTCCCTCTAAGGATGTGGCGCAGGAATGTGGTGTGTCGAGGGCTGCCGTGCATCAGCGTATTCAGCGCATGATCGACATGAATGTAATTACTGGCTCTGGTTATCACGTCGACCCTAAAACGATGGGTTACACCACCTGTACCTATATCGGTATTAAACTCGAGCGTGGCTCGATGTATCGCACCGTGGTCCCTGAACTGGAAAAGATTCCCGAAGTGGTGGAGTGCCATTTCACCACAGGTCCTTACACCATGCTGATAAAACTCTATGCTCGCGACAACCAGCACTTGATGGAACTGCTCAACGATAAGATTCAGCACATTTCGGGTGTTACTGCCACCGAGACGCTGATTTCGCTTGAGGATAGTTTGATTCGTGAAATCCCAGTGTTTCACACCGACGAAGAGTGACCCCTAAAGAATTTAAGCAAGTAATATGACGAGGAAATGGGTGTGCCCCCAGTGAAAATTGGGCCACACCCATTTCTTTTTTTGACGACCGCCCAAAGCGGTTTTGCAAACCAAAAGAACCGTCCCTTTGGTTTGCCTTTGGTTTGTGCAGTGCCCCCAAGTATTTATCCGCTGAACTGGCATCTCCGATGCCTGTGGCTTCAAACTTTTGTGTGGTGGGATTTGTGAGATGGGGATATTTTTAGGGCGATAACAATTTTTGGGGGTGGTGTTACGTTATAGGTTTAGAATTTGTGTGTGCGTGTGCGCGCATAGTAATATTTTCATGACTATGATTAAGAAAACGATTTCTCTATTGATAGCGGCTTTGGCGTTTGTCCATGCTTCGGCATCTAACTGGCAAGTGGTGCCCTCGTTCCTTGGCTCAAAAACACAAAATGTGGTGGATATGGGCGATGAGGTGTATTATCTGGTGAGCGGCAGTCTGTATCGCTTCGATAAAAGCACCAAGGAAAACGAGAGCCTCAACCGCGCCAACTACCTTAACGATGTGGTGATTAGCAATATTTACTACAACGATTACCGTGGCTATCTGATGGTGGTGTACGACAATTCGAATATCGACATCATCACCAGTGAGGGCGATATTATCAATCTTCCAGAAATCAAGGCGGCTTCGCTCACGCAATCCAAGACCATCAACGATGTGAATTTCACTCCTGAAGGCCGTGTGTATCTCGCCACCGACTTCGGCTATGTGGTGCTGAACGACAAGAAGTGGGAGGTGCTGGAATCGCGCATCTTCGGGCAGAAGGTAAATTCTGTGGCTGAGGTGGGCGATTATGTGCTGGTGAGCCAGGGCACAGACCTTCGCTACGGCAAGGTGGGCAAGCACTACGAAACCATCGGCTCTATGCCAAAAGTGACGGGAAAAGTGAGTAACGACGGCGGCAGACTGCGCGCACTCACCGACAGCAAGTTGCTCATCTGCACCGGTTGGACCTACACAGTCAATGTGAGCGTGAATGAGGCTGGGGAGGTGGTGGCCAATATTGCCGAATCGCAGCCTTGCAAAACCGACAATTTGCAAGCCACTCCAAGCGGCTATCTGCTCAACTGCTTTTCAAACAACTGTTATCTCACCCTCGATGCCACTGGTTCCAACTTCACCAAAGTGGATGCCGAGAATCAGATGTATAGCGCCTACAAAGGCGGTGACGGCACGCTCTGGGCTGTGGGCGACAACGGGCTTCATCAAGCCACCGACAATGCCAACTTCTACAAACCAACGGCACTGTCGTTTGTCACTCCGTTCCACCTCACCTACAACAACGCGCAACGCTTGCTCTATGTGACCAGCACAGGCTCCAACGCATTCATCAGCGAGCAAAATCTGCCCACTGGCGTGAACACTTTCGACGGCATCACCGTGAAAGATGTAACCCCTACGCCCACCATCGAGAATGGCGGCAGTTTCTACCCAGTGTTCTCCGCAAGCGAGGAAAATACCTACTTCATGGGCAACTGGTGGAACGGCATACACAAAGTGACCGGCGGCAAGGTGGTGAACAACTACAACTGGGAAAACTCGCCAATGGAGCACGCTCTGGGCGGCTACTACTGTAGCCCAATCATCGCGCTCGACAAGGCAGGCAACCTGTGGGCGGCTCAATCGTCGGCTCCTGCAGGGAAAAGTTTCTTCGTGTTGCCACAGGCTAAGCAGGCGCAAAAGGCGGTGACAGCCAGCGACTGGATTACCGTGAATGTGCCAGGTGCCAGCCCAAGCAAATTCTCCGTGCTCACCATGCTGCGCAGCAGCAATGTGAAGGTGTTTTCCGACGGTACATTCGGTGGCTCGCTGTTCTTTATCAACGACGGCGGCACCCCATCGGCTAACCCCACCACCAAATCATATTCCTCTGGCTCGCTGTTTGACCAAGACGGCAACATCGTGAACTGGAACAACATCTACACCCTCACCGAAGACCAGAACGGCAATGTGTGGATGGGCACCAACGATGGCGTGCTGGTGTTTAACCCTGCTGATGCGTTCAAGAGCGATTTCCGCCTCCACCACATCAAGGTGCCACGCAACGACGGCACTAACCTTGCCGACTACCTGCTCAACGGCATCGCCGTGTCGCATATCGCCGTAGATGCGTCGAATCGCAAGTGGATTTGCACCAACGGCTCAGGCTTGTTTTTGGTGAGTGCCGACGGCACAACCGTGATTTCGCAGTTCAACACCGACAACAGTCCGCTCCTGAGCGATGTGGTGTATCGCGTTTGCCCCGACCCGTATTCTAATGCCGTGTATGTGACCACCAGCAATGGTATGATGATTTACCGCACCAACAGCACACCTGGCGAGAATAGTTTCAGCAATGTGGTGGCATATCCAAACCCTGTGCGCCCCGACTACTATGGACTCATCACCATCACCGGACTGATGGAAAACTCGCTCGTGAAGATTGCCGACGCGTCTGGCAACGTCGTGAAGCAATTAAAGAGTGTGGGTGGAGAGTGTACTTGGGACGGCACCGTTGACGGCGCTGAGCGCGTTAAAAGCGGTGTTTATTTCGTTTTTGCGTCGCAAGCCGACGGCAGCGAAGCCGCAGTCACCAAAATTCTCATCGTAAGATAGGGGGGAGAAAGATAGGGGAAAGCCCTCCGTTTATTCAGAAGAAGGCCATTACGCTATAGCGTTTTAGGCAAGTGGAGTGGGATTATTTGAGGGTGAGTTGGAAATCTTTGATGAAATCGCCAAATTCGGGGCGGCGTGAGAGAATATCGTTCACGATTTCGCGCTCGGTCATGATTTTTGGTGTCTTGATGGTCTTGTCGAGTTCGATTTCAAGGGTGATGGTTCCGTTTTGAAGTGTGTTTCTGAGATAGGTCAAGATGTCGGTGAGGCTGTTGTTGATCATGCCTGCTTCGCCTTCGTTGGCCGACTTCATCTTATAGTGAGTGCCGCTCACGAGCATAGGCACGGCACGGTGCATAGCGTTCACCACGATAATGTCGTGAGGGTGCGCTTGGGTGTATGCGTTCCATGCCTGGGCGAATTGCTCATGGTCGATGGGTTTGTTGTCGTGGAAAGTGGGGGCTGATGCCTCCTTTTTTGTTGCCTCTTGTTTGGCAGCCTCTTCAGCTGCACGCTGAGTGTTGTTGATATAGATGCGAGGAGGCATCTTGGATGGTGTCGCCGCCGCCGGCTTAGCGCTTGGCATAGGAGGCGACGGCATCGGATGCCCCTGCGGCATGAAAGGTTGTGCAGGGGCTGATGCGATATGCTGAGTTTGGGCAGCCGCTTGTGGGGCGGCTGCCTGTGGGGCTTGTGCCGCTTGCTGTGGAGCCTGTGCCGGGCTGGCTTGCATCTTCTTCACTGAAGGCTGGTCGCCACCGGCAGGGGGCATAGGTCCGGTGAGCAACTGGCAAATCTTAATCAGCGTGAGTTCCACCAGAAATTGCTTGTTGCTGGCGTTGCGATAGTTCAGGTCGCAATAGTTGCACAGATCCATCACACGGTAGAAGTAGGCTGGGGCAAACTTCTGCGCTTGCAGCACAAACTTCTGCGCCAACTCATCGTTCATTTCCAGCAGCACCACCGTTTGAGGGTTGCTTGCCACCATCAAATCGCGGAAATGCTGTGCCAGACCGTTGATGAAGAATTGCGAGTCGAATCCGTGTTCACGAATATCCTTGTAGATGAGCAGCGCCTCAGGAATGTCGCTTTTCAGGAACGCCTCGTCGAGACGGAAATAGTAGTCGTGGTCGAGCACGTTGAGATTCTCGATTGCGCCCTGATAGGTGATATTGCCCTCGCACGAAGCCGCCACCTGGTCGAAGATGGAGAGCGCGTCGCGCATTGCGCCATCAGCCTTTTGTGCAATCACGTTGAGGGCTGCTGTCTCGGCAGTCACGCCACGGTCGGTGCAGATGTATTTCAGTTGCTCCACGATGTCGGGCACCTTGATGCGCGCGAAGTCGTAGATTTGGCAGCGCGAGAGAATCGTAGGGATAATCTTCTGCTTCTCGGTGGTTGCCAAAATGAAAATCGCGTATTCGGGCGGTTCCTCCAGCGTCTTCAGAAACGCGTTGAAAGCGGCGGTGGTGAGCATGTGCACCTCGTCGATGATAAACACACGGTATTTGCCCACCTGTGGTGGAATACGCACTTGGTCCACGATGGTGCGAATGTCGTCCACCGAGTTGTTGCTGGCGGCGTCAAGCTCGATAATGTTGTACGAGCGTTGCTCATTAAACGCCTTGCACGATTCACATTCATTGCAAGGCTCACCGTCGGCGGTCAGATGCTCGCAGTTGATGGCTTTTGCAAAGATACGCGCGCAAGTGGTTTTACCCACGCCTCTCGGTCCACAGAACAGGTAGGCATGAGCCAGTTTGTTGCTGCCGATAGCCGTTTTCAGCGTATGGGTGAGCGATTGCTGCCCTACCACCGTTGCGAAACTCGCAGGGCGGTATTTCCTTGCCGATACAATGTAGTTTTCACTCATAGGATTTGTGGCTTCAAAAGTTTGAATTACAAAGATACGAAAAATATCAAAATGGCGAGAAGATAGAGGTTAGAAATTAGAAGTTAGAAATTAGAAGTTAGAAATTAGAGGTTAGAAATTAGAAGTTGGAAATTAGAGCCACCGAGTGCTCTGAGTGCTCTGAGTTCTCCGAAAAAAACACCGATTTAATCCATTTTATCCTATTAACACCGAATTTTATAATTTATTATGGGGAACTGTATATCATTGCCAAAAAATAATGTATATTTGTGGGAAATAGCATATCTAATGAATAAAATAACTGAAATAATGAAATCTTATCATGGAAGATTTGTTCCTATGTTTCATTGGTCTAACCATACTCCCATGAAAATATGGTATAATGAGCAAACAAATACAATATGTGTTGATTGTGGTGTCTCTAAAATGCTCCCTGATGATATTGAAAGTTTTGATGAAAATATGTACTGCAATATATTGTATGAATTAGAAACCGAAATAATAAATTCTTTCAGAAAAAATGGTATAGAATTATATGGTGTTGATGATTAAATTGTAATCTGTTAACTATTTATATATAAAATAATTGGTGTGAATTGGGTTTTAATGGTTTAAATCGGTGTTTTTCAATCATATAGCAGACCCTTCAGACCCATAACAGACCCAAGCGGACCCCTGCCAGACTCGACCGCCCTCCTAAAAAACTCGTTGGCTCGTTGACCTGTTGACTCGTTGACTTTTTCAAAAAAAACGGGAAATTTTGTTTGAAAAGTGGGGGGTGATGTGTTGTATAGATGTATAAGTTAGTAAATTTGTGAGCAAATAACGTGATTTATCAATGACTATTGATGCATTTGAACTGATAGCCCCTCAGCTGAGGTCTATTGCCTTGAGTAAGGCTGTGGCAATGGGCCTCGACTATGACGAGCAGCAAGACATAGCCCAGGAAACGCTGTTGCGGTTATGGCAAATGCGTGATGATAACCGGCTCTACAAGCCAGAGGGTTTTGCTGCCGTTGTGGCACATCGGCTATCGCTCAATCACTTGCGACGCAAACCGCCACTTCCGTTGGAATGTGGAGAGTCGGCAAGCAAGTCCGCCCCCTCGCCATTAGACGAAATCATTCAGCAAGAAGACGTGCAATGGCTTGAACAGAGAATTAAGGAGTTGCCATCCACCCTACATGCGGTGCTGAAAATGCGGCAAGACGAGAAATATTCCAACAAGCAGATAGCCGCTCTGCTCGGAATAAAAGAAACCAGCGTAAGCACTTTGCTCGCAAGGGCACGAAGGCAACTATTGGAAGAAATAAAAAAACAACGCATAGAACGACAATGAAACCATATTCACAACATCAGATTGAGGAATTGCTCAACAAATTCATGGAGGGCAATACCACTATTGAGGAAGAGTCGTTACTGAGCGAATATTTCAGCACGACTCCCCACATTCCAGCCGAATGGGCTGACTATAAGGCTATGTTCGGCTACCTTGACCGTGGACTGGAGGGAGATTTGCTTCCCGAATCCGCATCTCCCACGCATCGCAAATGGCTTTGGTGGACTTCCATTTCCGCAGCAGCGGCAGTTGTGGCACTTGTTTTCGGTCTCAAGGCTTTGAACAACACCGAAGCCACCCAGCCTGTTTCACGGCCGATAGCCGCTCAAAACGATGCGAAAAAAGGCGGCAACCACCTTGTGGCAAAGAATGAGGATGCCGACACCAGCATTCCTGCGACCGACAATGCTGAAGCCGTGGCGGTCGAACCGCAACGACGGCTTAAATCCGTCACTCACCATCAGTCGCAAGCCGAACTGGTTGCGCAGAACGAGCAACTTCAGAAAGAAAACGAGCGACTACATCGCGAACTTGAAGAATTGAATCAGCGAGCCATTATCATCGATATGGAAGCCATGGGCTACCAAGCCGTGATGGACGAGAACGGCACTATCGTGTATGTGGACCCGCAACAAGAGATAAATCAACAGTATAACAACCAATCAACTAACATACCTGCATTATGAAGACAAAGTATATGATTCTGGCAGTGGCTTTGCTACTCGCACCCACAGCGATGGCTCAAGACTATTTCGCAAAGTTGAGATATTACTTTGGAGAAAATTCGCCTATCGTCAAGCAAGAGAATACGCTGACGATTCACAACACCTACTACACAAGCCTCAATGGGGAAAAGGAGGGTGAACTCACAATCTATAAATTCAAATTACCAAAGTCTAAAGCCAATTACATCGACAGCGTAAAAGTGCTGTACGATGCTATCGACCAACTGCTCGACGGCAAGATTGACCGCCGCAGCATTTACACGCTTTGGAGTCTTTCTGGTAATAAAGAACGCACTTTCACAGGCTATCGCCTATACTACAACAAAAGCGAGTCGACGATAGTGGGAACGGAAGCCGAAAACTGTTACACAGTGGGAATCATCAACGAAGCCGACACGCTATTCCGAACCACTTACACCATTGAGTGGAGCGAGATGACGGATAGTGGCATTGCAGGTCGCCTCATCACCACATACGCACCCAAAATTCCGCAAGTGGCGTCGCAAACGGTAGCCGCTCCATCGGCGCAGAGATCCGATGTCGATAAGTGGATGACTAATCTATTTTACTATCTTGACAGGCTCAAAAACGACAGCCCCATATCCATATATCTTTCTCCACTTTACTCATTGGCTAAAAATTGCGACGCTCTCGATAGCGACGACTTAAAGGTAGCCATCGGTCAAGTAAAACTATTGAAAACGGAATTTGAACAAAAGCGCAAGGACCAATCCGTCATTCTCATGCTGCAACAAGTGGCAGAATTGCTTGAATCCAAACTTGAAAAAAGGCAAGCGCAGTAGTTCGATTCAATAAAAATTTACGATTTTAAAAACAGCGTTTATGTGATGAAAATCATGTAAACAGCCATAACTACGCCAATTTCTCAAACACAAAAATATATGAAAACATCAATTATTGCACTGATTGCGAGTGTTTTCTGTTTGCAATCAGTATTTGCCTCAGCATCTTCGGCTGTCACCTACCATGGCAAGGTGGTAAGCGAGGCTGGCACACCGATTCCTTTTGTGACCATTGTGGCGCTCACTCCCAGCGACAGCGCATACGTGACAGGAGCCATGACCGACGACAATGGGCAATTCTCGTTTGCCGCCGAGCAGCGGACTTTGCTATTGAAAGCCACAAACGTTGGATTTCAGACGAAATGGATGAATGTCACAAGTGCCGACTTGGGAACAATCACCTTGCAGCAGGAAGCCACGCGGCTTGGTGAGGTGGTGGTGAGCGCAAAGAAAGCCACAGTGACGCGAGACGGACTGAACTACTCAATCAGCAATCTGGCAGGCACTCACATCGGAGAGGCTGGAACGCTTTACGATATGCTTGGCTGGACACCTGGTGTGGTGACCTACGATATCAACAGCATCAAAGTTGGCGGCTCAATGAGCGTTGGGACAATTTATATCAACGAGCAAAAAGTAACCGACCGCAACATCTTGCTATCCATACCGTCGAGCCAAGTGTCGAAGATTGAGGTAATCCGTGACCCTGGAGTGAGGTATTCCGCAGAATCAGGAGCGGTGATAAAAATCACGCTCAAAAAGCAACTCAAAGACCACATTGGCATTTCTGCGACCAACAATGTTGAAGTGCGCCGTAGAGTATCCGACGATGGATGGATTAACCTTAGTGGAAAGTTTGGCAAATTCTCGTTCATGGGCTCTGTGGTGGAGCAATACGTCAACCGTAAAGCATTCGACGGTGGTGGCGCTTCCGTGGCCAATTCCGAAGGTGAAATTGCCTACACCGATGTATTCAACTCCGAATTCACCTCCGTCAATACTGGCCCATTGTGGAGTGCGGGGCTAAACTATCTGGCAAAGCCAACACTTAATTTCATACTCCAATACGCTGGCAGTTCCACCAATGTGGATTTCAAGAAGCAAAAAACTCACCAACTCTCAATGAATGGTGCCGAAGCAATCCTCGACGAGAACACGAATATCCCACACCGCAAATCGTCAAGGCATAATGTGACCACTGGCATGACCTACACCTCTCCATCAGGGCATTTCTTCAATATCACAATGAGTTATTCCCGCCAGAACAAGGGTGAGGCGCAATTTATCGACATCTTCAACATCACAGACGACCGACTCTCCCAAAAGAATATCGTCAGCAGTTCGAAATACGATTTGCTTGACGCGGAAGCAAACTGGCGTTTCTCGCACAATGGCAACGACTGGGCACTGGGATATAACTTGGGCGTGATTAAGAACTCTTACTACTTCATCAACGACGCCACGACGCAATCGACCGTCAGAACAGATTATACCAACACCCTGTATGGCTCATGGCAACGCAAAATCAATAAATTGAAACTCAGTTTGGGAGCGAGGCTGATGCACAACATCACAAAACTGACGCAATCAGCCCAGGGCAATGATGATTGCACTTTCGTCGTGCGCCCATATATCAATATAAATTATAGCATAGCAGACGATTATTCAATCGGGACTTACTACACGATGTATGTGGGTTATCCCTCCATATCGCAGTTCAATCCTGCCGTGGTGTATATCGACACGTTGCGTTACGAGAAAGGAAATGAGAATCTGAAAAACGCCTACGCCCACGTAGTGGCCTTCTTCGCCAACATCAAGGACATCACGCTCAGCATTGATTTCAAAAGAGTCAATAATATGATAGTGACAGGCTCATTTCCGTATGGGGAAAACGGTGCCATCATCGACCAACCCATCAACAGCAGATACAGCAACACCTTTTCTTTCGATGCTTCATACTCAACGAGCATCGGCAAATTCAGGATCGACCCAGAGTTTGGATACGAGTATCAGTTCACGAAGTTGCCCAATATAAGCGAAATGCTCAACAGCGAATTTGGTCAGCACAGCATCTACATTTCGTGCAATATGAGTTATAAATTTAGGAAAACGGCTGAGGTTTTCAGTCTGTTCGGTTATCAAAGTCCGTGGTACGATGGCGCTAAGAGAATTGGCCGCACATTGCGATTGAATATCGGTGCGAGCAAGACTTTTTTTGAAGGAAAACTGCGCACAGCCATCGAGCTGACCGACCTCGTCGGCGAGGCTGTAACGCCACGCTGGGGCATCGACTTCTCAAATATCAAGCGATGGTATCGCAACAAGTATGACACACGAGGCATCAAATTCTCCGTCCGCTACACATTCAACAGCGTGAAAACCTCGTTCCGAGGCGCGCAAATCAACAAAGGCACCACCGAGCGCGCAGACTAACCTTATCAGAAGTTAAAAAGATTTTTATCAGAAGTTAAGGAGTTAAGAAGTTGAAGAAGTTAAGACGATTGCTTCGGCTTCTGTGATGAGGTATGGCATGGGTGGGTGAGGGGAAACACCTATTTTATCCTATTAACACCGAATTTTATAATTTTTTTAATTGGTGTAAATTGGGTTTTAATGGATTGAATAGGTGTTCCCGCACCATCTCCTGTCGGACTTGTCTGACGCGTCTGACCTGTCTGACTCGTCCGACATCAAAAA
>OJOI01001381.1_pt1 | contig 13736 bp, 9 predicted proteins | sample 1598061 | NCBI WGS metagenome assembly OJOI01 (sample SAMN01915224, study PRJEB22387) | human gut metagenome | isolation source: stool | host: Homo sapiens | place: USA
GCGCCTGAACGATGATGGTAAGACGGTGGCGGCCGTGGACCTGCTGGTGCCCGGCATCGGCGAGATCATCGGCGGCAGCCAGCGTGAGGAGCGTCTGGACATCCTGCTGGACCGCATCCACGAGCTGGGGCTGAATGAGGAGGACTACTGGTGGTACCTCGACCTGCGGCGCTTCGGCGGCGCGCGCCACGCCGGTTTCGGCCTGGGCTTCGAGCGGCTCATCATGTATGTCACCGGCATCCCGAATATCCGTGATGTACTGCCCTTCCCCCGCACCACCGGCTTTGCGGAATTCTAAACCGAATATATATGCTGAAGTCCTCCGCGTGGGATCCCATGCGGAGGACTTCAGTTTGTTTATTTACGGAGGGCGATTTAATCCGTAGAGAAGGTTTGCTGGAAGAACCGCCGGACCATTTCAGCGGTGTCATCAGTGTGGTCCTCGGTGGTAATCAGATAGTATTCAGAGCCATACAGGGGATCCTTCAGTGGGACAGCCCGAATCTGGGAAGAGGGAAGCATCCAGTTCGGCTGGAAGGTGGGGTAGACCCAGTTGTAGTTTTCTACGCATACATTGCGCAGCTCGGAGATGTTCTTGGAGATGATCTCCAGCTTGGGCACAAATCCGGCTCGCTGGCAGTGACGGAGAAAACCGTCTGTTTGAATATCTCCGGTACGGATTCCTTCCCGGATGGGATCATAGTACAGGATAAAGCTCTGCTCCCGCAGGTCGCCCACATCTACATCCGCTTGTCCAGCCAAGGGGTGGTCCGCCCGCATGACAATACATAGCGGCTGATTGTGCAGCAGGGTACAGCGGGTACCCGGTATGGTGCAGAAGGCAGGCGTTTTATTACGGTCCTCCTGCCAAAAGACACGAGTGACCAGCAGCGCGTCAAATTCCCGACTGCGCAGGCAGGCTTCGACCTCCGAGGATTGGTAAAATAGAAACTGAATATTGTGCCCGGGGGCATACAGATAGAATTTTTCCATCAGCAGGCACTCGGTTTTTATGCTGATGCGCCCCAGAGGAAGACCGATGGTATAGGGCTTCTCATCCTGGCCCTTCAGCCGGCTGATGTGAAACTCCAGCGATTCATATTGTCCCACCACCTGTGCGATATAGGGAAGAACGCTGGTGCCCGGCCCTGTCAGCTTCAGGCGCTCGCCCCGGGCGGGACGGTCAAATAAGGTAATGCCCAGGGCCTCCTCCACACACTTCACCTGCCGGGAGACCGAGGAGGGCGCACAGGGGATCTCCTCAGCGACCTTGCTGAAATTCAGGTGGGTGGCCACCAGCAGTACAGTCTTCAGGTATTGGATCTCCATAGTGCGCCCTCCTTTTGGTTATGGCAGCGGGTAGGCAATGCAGCGGGGCTTCCTCAGTGTCTCAGTGACGGTAGGAAAGGGAATCCGCCCGAACAACGGATGTGGCATCCGTCTTTTTGGGGTCCTTCTTTTCTCCGGGCTGGGGGCGGCGGTTCCGGCGCAGGGCTTCATCCATGTGGATCTTGACGCCGCGGCTGGCCAAAGTGTGCTGCAGGGCGGGCACATCCAGCGCCTGCAGGCTGATATTCTCCTTGGCAGCCATGGAAACAGCCAAGCCGGCAGCTTCACCGGTGAGAACACAGGCGGGAATAAACCGTGCGACTTCCCAGCCGCGGCCGGTGGCGGAAACGATCCTTCCGGCTGCGGCAATGTTGGTGATCTCGGTATCGATGAGGCCGCCGTATGGGAACTCGTATACTTCGGCAGGGATTTCCAGCGAGTGGATCATGCAGCCGATTGAGCTTTCCACATACCGGTCAGGCACTACCTCCAGCTGCTCCTTGCCAACCAGCCGGCGGGTCATACGGAACTGCGGCATAAGCGGCAGGGTCATCTGCGCGTAGGAGGGGCTCTGGTGCTGCTTTAAGTAGTCCAGCGCCAGCTTGCGGCTGGTACGGATATATCCGTTGACGCCCTCACTGGTGGTGCCATAGTACATGGGGATCTCCGCCTCGCTGTTATCGGCATCGGGGCGAAGCCCCAGCCAGCGCAGCGGCAGTGCCTGCAGGGCCTGCCCGGTCTCCAGGCCTTTTTTCATGGTATCCAGGTCTATTTCATGTGCCCAGTGGGAAACAATGCTCCGCTGTGTTTCAGTGGGAGCGCCGGCCCGGAACATCAGGTCCAGGTCGCCGCTGGCATCCACAAAGGCCTTGGCCAGGTAGGCGGTGCGTCCGGATTTGTTTTCGACAATGACGCCCTTGCAGGTTTTACCCTCCATGATGGGCGCGCAGAAGTTGGTATCAAAAACGACCTGAATACCTTCCTGTTCCATCAGCTCATCCAGTGCGCACACGGCAGCCGGGATATTAAAATTGGTGCGGTAGCGGCCGGTGGGGGTGTCCACGGTATCGGGCCCGTTCCGCCAGCAATCTGGCAGGTTATCGTAGCCGTAGCGGATGCAGACATGCAGCAGCTCCTCCGCCAGGCCGCCATATACCTTGTGCCCCAAACCGTCATCCAGAGGCAGATAGATGCAGACATGGCCCAGGGTAGCCAGACCGCCCAGGATGATGCTTTTCTCCAGCAGAATGACCCGGGAGCCATTGCGTGCGGCCGAAACTGCGGCGGCTACACCGGCTACGCCGCCGCCTACTACGATTACATCCGCTTCCCCCGCAACGGGGATGGAATGGGATTGCTCAGTGATTTGCTTTGGTTTTTCCATTGATGGTATGCCTCGTTTCTTAGTGTATTATAGCAGATGCGCGGGAAGAAGGGAACAGGCCATATCGTCCCGGAAAAGCCGGTTAGGGCAGAATGTAGCTGCAGCCAAGGGCAATCACATAAACCACAATGATATAAACAGGAATCACCTTGATGGCATCGTGCCAAATAAAGCGGTTGTCTATCTCCTCACGGTCCAGCAGCAGCGCGGCGTAGATGGTACCTGCATAGGTCAAGAAGGCCATGTTGGCGCACAGGCTCAGCGTCGCGGCGGTAACAGATGCGCTGATCCCGGTGTCCAGCTGCATCTGGCATACAAAAGGCATGATGGCCGCGTTGCCCAACAGGGTAAGGGGGGTGCCGTTGCAGATGTTGGTGATGATGGTGATAACAATAGTAAGGAGCAGCAGCAGCAGCGGCAGCGGCATATTGCCGAATACGGGTTTAAGCAGAGAGATGATCCAGTCGCGAATGCCCAAATCAGCGGAAGCCATGGCATTGCCCAGGAAGGTGAAGCAGCCAACGATGCACACCACATTCCACAGGGTGCCTTCACTCAGCAGCTTCATGGGGTTGGCCAGCGGCTTGCCGTCTACTTTGATAAGCCCCAGAATGCCCAGCGCCAGCAGGAAAATGAGGGTAGTGCCGATAGGAGCCAGAACAGCGCTTCCGGGGAAGTCCTTCGGCAGCAGCGGGATCACGATGATATACAGGAAGGACAGGCAGAAGATGGTGAGAATGAGCTTCTGGCGCTTATTAAATTTCTTGGGAATGTTGCGCAGCGCCTCTACATTTTCAATATCCAGCTCCTTCAGCGGGGCAACATTGCACTTAAATACACCGGGGATCATAAAGGCCAGGATGCACAGCCATACCAGATTGACCAGGATGCACACGAACATATAGGTGAACATATTGATGCTCAGTCCAAAGCCCTGCATGCTGGTATTGATAAGGGTGTAAATGGTAAGGGCAATGCCCTTGAAGGGGAAGCAGAAATTACCCATGCAGCCCAGGTAGATGCCCAGCAGCATGAATTTGCAGAATCTGTCCTGCTTATCATAGCCGCACACATCCCGGATGGACTCATAAATGCCGAAGTACAGCAGCGCGGTGGGGATAAACCCGATGAACATGGAAACGATAAAGCTGGAGAAGAACAGCGAGAACAGCAGCGCGACCGGGCGTCCTCGAAGCGCCTTGATGCTAAGCAGCTTGCGCACCAGCACATCGATCACGCCGGCTTCCTTGAGCGCCACGCACAGCGCAGATACAAAGATCAGCTGGGGGACGGTAGAACCGCCCATCCAACTGGAAACAGCGGCGGAGGATGTCAAAAAGCCGCTGTATACCATGGCGATAATACCCAGGATAGCAGCTAGGGTGGACTGGGAAGTGAATACTGTAAGCAGAATAACGCCGATAAATACGCCCAGGGCATTGGAGCCGACCTGTGTAACCACGGAGAACGGGCCCAGAATCCGGCCGAAAAAGAACATAAAGAGGAACGCGATCAAAATGATCGGCCATTCACGCTTTTGGACAGCTGACTTTGTCATAGTAGTTCACATGCAAGGCTAAGCACGGAGCTTTGCATGCGATCCTCCCTTCTGTAATTTTTATTCTCAGGTGAACGGTGATCTGCCGCCTTCGGTCGCGATCCGAAAACGGATTCCATAATAAATTGTGCACAATCTACACTTTTTATTTTAGAAAGCCTTGTGTATAAAGTCAATTGCACAATCCGCACGCACTGTTGCAACTTTGGCATGGAATTCGCTTCCGTCCCTATATGGAAGGTCCTCCCGCCGCCCCCGCTGACCTGATTGGCGGCATGGCTCTCCCCTGTGGGAGTGCCTCATCCCCCGCAAAAATGTATTTTCTCATACTTTGGGATGATTTACACCACCCGCTTTGGCTGGTAAAATAAGACCAGAACACAAAATACCGCCGATCCATCATACCATAAGGGGACTGGTCCCCTTCGGCATCCCGTGGCCCCCACGGGATGAATCCGTTGCAAAGGGAGGGAGCGCATGGCCAAAAATGTAGTCATCCGGTCGTCTGTCCGGGAACAGTACCAAAAATTCATGGCACGGGGCAGGGTGCTGTTTTTCACCGCGCCCTGCGGCTTTGGCAAAAGCACCTTGGCCGAAACGCTGCTTGCCGGGCAGCAGGTGCTTTCTCTCACCGCCGGGGAGCCGGACTTCGCCCTGCCGGCGGATGATAAGGACTGGCAGGTCCTCTTGATCGATGACCTGCGGCAGATGACCGAGGAGCCGGATCAGCAGGCGCTGTGCCAGCTCGTCCGGGAGTACAGCGACCGCCGGTTCGTCCTGCTTTCCCGCGGGGCGGTGCCGGGCTGGCTCATGGCCTTCCAGTATGCCGGGCTTATGGCGGTGCTGGATGCCGACGCCCTGCTTTTTGACCGGGAGGATATCCGCAGCCTGTTCCGGCAGCAGGGCACCCCCGTCAGCGAATCGGAGCTTTCCGAGATCCTGCGGGAAACCAGCGGCTACCCGCTGGGCGTGGCGGTCATCGCCCACTGCATGGCTAGCGGCCGCCCCTATGGCCCGGAGCTCATCGCCCAGGGCTACCACGAGGTCTTTTTCTACTTTGAGGCGGCGGTCTACCGCCGGTTCGATCTGCCCATCCGCCGTTTTCTGCTGGAGCTTGCCCCCTTTGAGAGCTTCGATGCCGAGCTGGCCCGAATGGTCAGCGGCGATCCCCACGCCGGGGAACGCCTGGCCTGGCTTCAGCACAATACCACCATGCTGCGCCCCGATGATGTGCAGCGGTTCCGGTTCTGGCCGCAGTTCCGCACCTTTTTGCTGTGGGAGATGGACCGGGAATACAGCGAGGAAAAGCGTCGCACCGTTCTGGGCCGCGGCGGCCTCTACTACGAGCTGAAAGAGGATTACAGCCATGCGCTGGAGTGCTACACCATGGCAGGGGATCATTCCAAGGTCTCCGAGCTTCTGGTGCGCAATGCCGAGCTTCATCCCGGCATGGGCCATTACAGCGAGATGGAGAAATACTACCGCAGCCTGCCGGAGCAGGAGATCGCCGCCTCCCCGGCGCTGATGCAGGGCATGAGTATGCTGTGCGCCCTGGCGGCCGATTATGAGGGCAGCGAGCGCTGGTACCAGGCGCTTTCTCAGTTTGCCCGCTGCCGTGCCAAAAGCGACGCGGCCGGGCGGCAGGCCCGGGGCCGGCTGGCCTGGTTGGATATCTCCCTGCCGCAGCGCGGCGTCACCGATCTCACCGCCATCATCCCCGCGGCCTACCGGCTGCTGGTCAATAAGGAAGTGACCCTGCCGGCCTTTTCGGTCACCAGCGCCCTGCCCAGCATTATGAACGGCGGCAAGGACTTCAGCGAATGGAGCCGCCGGGATGACCTGCTTTATCAGACCATCCGTGTCCCGGTGGAGGCCATTCTGGGCCGGGATGGCGTGGGTCTGCCGGATTGCGCCATTGCCGAAAGCAAGTTTGAAAAAGGCGAGGACATCACCGCCCGTATGCTGGCCCTAATGCCCCGATTGGGGGAGATCCAGCGGGATGGCACCCCGGATATTGAATTCGCCGCGGTGGGCCTGCTGGCCCGCAGCCAGTTGGCGGCCGGCCACTCCCAGGATGCCCGCAGGACGCTGGAAAGCCTGCGGCAGCGCTTCGCGGAAAGCGGCCAAAGCCGATTTTTGCCCAATATCGATGCCATGCTGTGCCGCGTTGACCTGCGGACTGGCGATACCGATGCCGTAGATAGCTGGTACCGGGAAAAGGCCCCGCGCGACCCCCTCAGCATCAATATCATGAAGCGCTACCAGTACTTTACTCAGGCCATGGCGGAGCTTGCTCAGGGCCGGCCGCAGGCCGCCCTGCTTACCCTGGCTCCGCTGGAACCCTACTGCATCGCCTGCCAGCGGAAGATGGATCACACCACCCTGCTGCTTTTGCGGGCCGTGGCCCAGTACCGGCTAAAGGACGAAGCCTGGCGGCAAAGCCTTACCGATGCCCTGCGCATTGCCGCCGGGTTGGGGTTCATCCGCCCGGTAAGCTGCTGCGGCGCCGCCCTGCTGCCCCTGCTGCAGGCCCTGCCCAGCCCGGAGGAAGAGAGCTGGTACCGGCAGGTGGTGGCCTTTGCCCGGGTGCAGGCCGCCCGGTATCCCTACTTTTTGGTGCCGCCCCTGCCCCCCGGCGAGGAAATGACTGCCACCGAGCTGCAGGTGCTGCGCCTGATGTGCGCCGATAAAAGCAATGCCGAGATCGGCCGCATTTTGGATATCAAGCTGCCCACGGTAAAAACCCATGTCAGCCATATCCTCACCAAGTTGAATGTCAGCCGCCGCAGCGAGGCCAAAACCGCCGCCCGCCGCCTGTGGCTGGTAGAATAAAAACTGTAATTCTGGAGGAACATATGAAGAAACGAGTATGTAGTGTTTTGCTGGCCGCCGTGCTGTGTGTCACCATGCTGTCTGTTGTAGCACTGGCGACGGAAAGTACCGATTGTAACCACACCTATACCGGTAATAACTATGTGGCTAATGCCAATGGCATAAACCACAGCCCAAGATGTGACAAATGCGAGCATGTTAGAGAGAATCCAACAATTCAGCATTATGATATCAACAGAGATGGTATATGTGATGCATGCCGGGTTGGCTTGGGAGCGTATTTAGGCAACTCTCCTGCTCAGGGGGGATGCTTTACAACCTTGCAGGGGGCACTGGATTATGCCGGCAATGAAAGAGACTCAATAACGGTAAATCCAATTAGGAACCAGGAGAGCGTGACTTACAGTGGAAAGAATACGCAGGTAACGCTTAATTTGGCTGGAGTAACCATAAATGAATTGAAAGTAACAAGCGGCAAGCTTACCATAACAGGGAATGGTAGAGTTACTAAGCTGGAAGTTAGCGGCGATACCGTTCAACTCTCCGGCGGTACCTATGGCGAAATTACAGGAGCCGATAAGGAAACCCTGTTGGCCCACGGTTATGTATTTGATGGCAATACTGTTAAGGAGGCCCCCATCAAGAGTGTCACGGCATCCGTAACGGGCCATAACAACGCCAAATACGGCTACACCGCCGAACAGGCCCCGGTTCTTACCGCAACCGTTGTTGCCCCGGATAATGCGACCGGTGTGACCTACCAGTGGTACAAGGTAAACGGCAACAAGAAAACCGCGATTGATAATGCTACTGCCCAAACCTATACAGTGGAAACCGGCCTGAATGCGGGGGACTACGATTACTGCTGCACAGCCACCGTTGGCACCTACTTCCTCACCAGCGAGGAAGTCAAAGTGACCATTGCCAAGGCGGATGGCCCCCAGCTGGGCACCATCAATGTGAACCAGGTCTTTAATGATACCGCCAGCAAGACCATCAATATCTATGAATCCATTGGTACGGCATTGGATCAGCTGAAAGCGGATGCAGGAACGCTGCGTTTCCACTCAGGAACTTATTCTCCCGAAAACACGATAAAAAGTGGCTGGGGTGTGGATGTTAATACTGGCGCCATTACTTATCAGCTGGCTGAGGGCTTGAGCGTAGGCCAAACCATTACAATAACCATGCAAGTTGGTTATAATGAGGCCTATTCCAAGAACCACGAGGATGCCACCGTCACTGTAAATATCGCCCTCACCATGGCCACCCCCACTGGCACCCCCAATTACACCCCCATCACCTCCAGCGGCAAGACCCTGGCCGATGCCCACCTCAATGCCGATAATGATGTATTCTCTGTGCCCGGTAATGTAATGTGGGCAGTTGATGGTGACCCAGAAAGCGTGAAAGTCGAAAAAGGGACAGCCTACGAGTGGATCTTCCGTCCGGAAGACGATAAGCACTTTGAAGTAATCCGCGGCTCCATCATCCTGTGGACCGAAAGCGGCAGCGGTGTGGTGATCGTCGTTCCTTCCCAGTCCGGTGAAAGCACTCCCGCCAGCAACCCCAATACCGGCGCGGCCCATGTGGGCCAGCCGCTGCCCGGCTTGGCCCTGCTGGCGCTTGCGGCTCTGTGCCTGTATGCAGGCACCCGCCGCTTCTAAACAACCATCCTCACTTACCTCTCTGGGGGCAGCAGTAGGTTCAAAACCTGCCGCTGCCCCCATTCTATCCCATGTGTGAGTTGAACCCCGGCCGAAGATGTGATATAATTTTCCCCAGCGCGGCATGGCCGCCAAAAACCGTGACCGGAGGGCCTTATGAATACCTTCTTGAAGCTGGCTTTTTTGTTCTATATCGGTTCTTCGCTGGGCTGGGTGCTGGAGCTTTTCTTCCGGCGCTTTATTTCCGGCAATAATCCCGAGCGCAAGTGGATCAACCCCGGCTTTATGGTGGGGCCCTATGTGCCGCTGTACGGCACCGGGCTTTGCATCCTGTACCTGGTTTCCCGCCTTTCGGAAAGCCGCCAGATCGCCAACCCTGTGTGGAACCACATTGCCATGCTGGTGCTGATGGCCGCCGCCATGACCGCCATCGAGTACATTGCCGGCATCCTGCTGCTGAAGGTGATGAATGCCCGTCTGTGGGATTACAGCCGCCGCTGGGGTAATGTGAATGGTCTTATTTGCCCCCTGTTTTCCGCCATTTGGGCAGTGATGGGCGCGGCCTATTATTTCTTTGTGGATCCTTACATTTTGCGGGCACTGGATTGGCTTTCCCGCAATTTGGCGTTTTCCTTTGTCATCGGCGCGTTTTTCGGCGTTTTCGCCATCGATTTCGTCTATTCCACCCACCTCATGGTCAAGATAAGGACCTTTGCCCGCGAGAAGAATGTGGTGGTCCGCTATGAGGAGCTGAAGGCCTACTTTAAGGCCGGCCGGGAAAACGGCCGCCAGCACTTTTTCCTGGCCCTGCATACCGAGATCCCGCTGCGGGAAAAGCTGCAGCAGTACTACGATTACCGCCGGGCCCGCCGGGAGGAGCTGGACCGCATCCTGCACGGAGAGGACGGCACCAGCAGCACCGCCAAAGCAGAATAAGCCTTTTTACCGGAGGGAAGCGGCGAGCTTCTCTCCGGGCCTTTTTATGTGGGTAGGCCCCATCTCATCTTGCCTGCCCGGCGGAGGCCAGTTTGCAGTCGCCTATCGGCGCCGCGGGGCCTTTTGCAAAGGCATAGTTAGCACCGCTCGCCGCGGGGCCTTCCTTTTGCTCCTGCAAAAGGAAGCAAAACAGGGCAAAGGGGAACCGGGCTTTCCCCTTTGTAAACCCCTTTGTCTCTTAGCTGTGCTGGCTACGAATTTAGATTTTTCTGGGGCGAAAAATCCAAATCCGTACTGCGCACAGATCCGCTCCAAAGGTAGCCACGGCGTATCTGCCCCCACCGCCTTGCGGTGCCCGAAAAAATCTTCGCGCTGCTCGCTTGCTCGATTTTTTCGACCGCTGCGGGTGCTCCGCCTCGCTGCATCCGCCACTGGCGGCGCTCGGCTCCGCACCCCCTACCCCTCCCCCGCTGCGGGGGAGGGGCCGTCTGGACAAATAGCTGCTTATCCAACCCATAGTCTCGACAGCGTGACTTCCTGCTATCGGTTTGCTGTTACCCCAATAAAATGCGCCACAGGTACCTTATAAGCGTCGTCTAATCCCGCTCCGGGAAACCGTTGCTTTGGCTTTCCGGGCGGGGCAAAAGGGGTCCCCACAAGGTCGCAAGACCTTGTGGGGAGAGGAGGATGCACTGTAGCGGGGAGGACTGCCCGAAGCAAAGCATAGGGTCAGCCCGACTCAAGCGGAGGTTGCGTCCGACGAGCGTCGGGTCTTTAGGGCGGAGCCCTAAATGACTTTTGGTTACTTTTCTTCATAGAAAAGTACCCCCCCGCCGGGTAGGCGTACAAATGAATACTTTTTATAAAACTTCACCCCGCCGAAGGCGCCTACAAACTATCCCCCGCCGGGCAGGCGTACCGGCCGTCACCCTCCGGTGACTCCGCCCCGCCGTCAGGCGAGATGAAACCGCGCCTAAATAATATTTGCTAAACTTTAGCTGAAAGTTTTATTCCGCGCGCAGCCGCATGGGCAGCACCAGGAACAGGAAATGGTCGCCCTCCAGCGGAAGGACCTTCATGGGACTTAAAGGGCCGCACAGCTCCAGCCGTACCATATCAGTATCGACATTTTTAAGGGCATCCAACAAAAAGCGGTTATTAAAGCCCATTTCCAACAGATTGCCGGTGGTGGAGCAGCAGCATTCATCGTAGGCTTTACCGATGCTGGTGGAGCAGCTCATCTTAATGACCGATTCGCCGAAATCCACCCGCAGCGGGCTGCGCAGCCGGTCGCTGATGAGCAGGCTGGTACGCTCGATGGAATGGATGAGGGCACGGGTATTCACCACCACATTGGTGCTGCTCTCCCGCGGGATGGCCGCGTGATAATCGAGAAAGTCGCCCTCCAGCAGACGGCTGACCAGAGTGCAGTTGCCCATATCAAAGAGGATATGCTTGCGACTGGCTTCCACCACCACATTACCTTCCTCGCCCATCAGCTTCAGCAGTTCACCCAGCGTTTTGCCGGGGACGATGAACCGCATCGGCTCGTGGTGCTCCACCTTTTCCCGGCGCAGCGCCAGCCGGAAGCCATCCACCGCCACGACCACCAGTTCGTCATCCTGCAGCTCAAACAGACAGCCGGTTTGTACGGGCTTGGTATCATTGGTGGCAATGGCGTAGCGGGTCATATCCACCATGGAGGAGAGGGTCTCCATGGGAATGGAGAAGCCCTGGGCCTCCCCTACCTCTGGCAGCTCAGGGAATTCTTCCGAGGTCATACCCAGGATGGTGAACTGGGAAACACCGCCGGTGATCTGCACCAGACACCGGTCATCTGCTTCGATGGTGACCTCATCACTTTCGATGCGGCGGATGATATCCGAAAAGACCTTGGCGGGAATGATGATCTCGCCGGTTTTTTCTACCTTGGCATCCACGATGGCGGTAATGCCCATTTCCAGATTGTAGCTCATCAGGGTGATCTCCTTGGTGGTGACCCGGACCAAGATCCCCTCCAGGGCCAGCAGGGTGCTTTTGGGGCTGACGGCCAGCAGGGCGGAATTGATGCCCTGATTAAGCTCCCCGGTATTGCAGGTAAATTTCATCATCATTGCGGTGTCGTCCTCCTTGTTTCACGGCGGAAAGGGGCAGCTGCGGTTTTTCACAGCGCACGGCCGCCTGCGGCGGCCATTTCTCCCTTTTAGTGCTTTCTTCCGTGAAGATAAAATATAAAAATCAGTAGCCGTAGTAGAGCGTGTGGGAATGTGGAATGTGGATAAATAGGCTTGTATTGATGCGGGCTTGTACCCGATAGCGCGGTATGGAAAGAGATACGGAAAGTTTGTGGGGAATGTGAAAAGATTCTGGACTTTGCACAGCGGGGTGGAAAACCCGGTGTGCAAAGTGGAAAAGCTGTGGGAAGATATCAGCCGTTCAGGTTGCGGATATTTTTGATGATATCTTCGATGACTTCTTTTTTGCGGGGATCGGTCTGGATGGCCTTGGTGACCTGCTGAAGGGCATACACCACGGTGGAGTGATCCCGCCCGCCGAACTCCTGGCCGATCTCCAGCTGAGTCATGCCGGTGATCTCCCGGACCACATACATGGCCACCTGCCGGGCGGTGGAGATTTGATTGCTGCGGCGCTGGCCCCGGATATCCTCGGCGGTGACACCGTAGGTGCGGGCCACCTCATCGATGATGCGGTCGACGGTGACAGGCAGCGGGGTCTGCTCGGTCATGATATCCTGGATGGCGTTTTCGGCCAGCAGCATGGTGATAGGTGCTCCGGTCAGATTGGCGTGGGCATCCAGCCGCTTGACAACGCCCTCCAGCTGGCGCACATTATCCTTCAGCTTGCCGGCGATGAAGGCCGCGACATCCTCCGGAAGGTCAAGTCCCAGGCTATCCGCCTTGCGGCTGATGATGGCCATGCGGGTCTCAAAATCCGGGGGCTGAACATCCACCAGCAGGCCCCATTCAAAGCGGGTGCGCAGCCGGTCCTCCAGCGTTTTGATTTCCTTGGGGGGACGGTCGCTGGTCAGGATGATCTGCTTGCCGCATTCATACAGCGAATTGAAGGTGTGGAAAAATTCCTCCTGGGTGCTTTCCTTGCCGGCGATGAACTGGATATCATCCACGGCCAGCAGGTCGGCCTGGCGGTATTTTTCCTTGAACTCAGCGGTGGTGCCGTTGCGGATGGCCAAAATCAGCTCATTGGCGAATTCCTCGCCCTTGACATACAGGAGCTTATAATCCGGGTGATTTTGGCGTATCTTGCCGCAGATGGCATAGATGAGGTGGGTTTTGCCCAGGCCGCTGCCGCCGTACATAAAGAGCGGGTTGTAGCTTTTGGCGGGGTTATTGGCTACCGCCCAGGCCGCGGCGTGGGCCAGGCTGTTGCCGCTGCCCACCACGAAGGTCTCGAAGGAATACTCCTTTTCGGGCTGGAATTCCAGCCGGTTATTCTCCTGCGCCGCGGGGGCTGCGGGGGCAGCCTCACGAGAGGTGATCTCCACCTGCACCGGGAAGCCCATGATCTCCTCAAAGCTGGCGGTGAGCAGGGCATTGTATTTTTCGTTGACGATATCCCGCTTGAACTGTGTGGTGCATTGCAGGCAGGCGGTGCTGCTATCCAGGGCGGTCAGCTCCAGCTCCCGGATCCAGAGATCATAGGCGACCTCGCTCATTTCGCCGCGGCACAGCTGCTTTACCCTTTCGAATACATCGGAAAAAGAATCCATATTGAACCTCATTTCATTTGCATCCCCGGTTTTCCACAGGGGATAAATACCTATTTTATATAATAGCACATTTGGGGCCGAAGCACAACAGAAAAGGCCCGAAAAGCGTGGGATTTTTCCACATTTCCATGGGGTATAGGTGGAGGAAAACGCCAGGCGGCGGAGGCGGAGCCTTTTTGCAAGTCTTAGTTAGCACGCCTACCCGGCGGGGGCCTACTTTTGTATGCGCGCGTCGTCGCGGGCTTTGCTCCATGTCGGGTCGCTATCCCTATGGGATAGGCA
>OJOI01001393.1_pt1 | contig 13671 bp, 8 predicted proteins | sample 1598061 | NCBI WGS metagenome assembly OJOI01 (sample SAMN01915224, study PRJEB22387) | human gut metagenome | isolation source: stool | host: Homo sapiens | place: USA
TGGGCAAGCAGACAACCTACTACATAGCATGAACTGAGCAAAGAAAACACTCTCTTCTTTATATTCATATATATTTTTTCTATTATAATGTTTCACAGACTCTATGTCATCATACGGATAACAGTAACAAGGAAGATACCAAAGGCTCTTTTTCACTTTGATATCTTCCCCTTTATATCAGAATTTCAAGATAAAACGATCTTTATTTTGCCTTATCGTTGAATAAGAAAGTTCCAAATCCAAAGTGCTCATAATAGTAACCTTCAGGGCGGATCTTATCAATCACTTCTTTTGTGTATTTCATACTCCCCCCCTTGCGGTTCACATAGTGATTGTACACCATTTCATAAACCGGACGGAATACGCCTCGCTGGTCACTTGAAATCTTCGTCCAACTACAATACTTGCCAGTAATATCTTTCCATGTTTTGAAAGGCACGTCATCATGCCCGGCATTATATTGCGCAGTATATTCATAACCTTTCTGCAAGCGATTATCCAACACTCCATATAAGTCGGTACCTTGTTTGTATGCGATTTCACAAGTCACAGATAAACATGCCAAGCCCAATTGAGCATGAGCCTGATCTCTCCCACTCTCCTGACACTGTCCGGTCTCCCCATCTATATAATTCCGGATTGTTCCGTTATCTATCCCGTTACAATAAAAGTCTACAGCTTTCTTATACATGTCCAAATCATTGAAAAGTACGGCAGCTGCTATATAAGACATGCTGACAGATGCTCCCCAGTTACCATTCGTATAAGCCGGAGTTGCCATAAAATCATCGAGTATCGGAACAAATATATTTTTAAACATGGAGCAGACCTTGGCAAAATTTTCATCAGTCATTCCCTTAGGATACAAGTAACGCATCATTTCAGCAGCATACATAAATTTCACTCCCATAATACCAGCTAATAATGGCTGATCTCCTGCAACAATAGCTTCCAATGTATTGGCATAAGCCATAAGAATCTCTGTTGCCTTCTTAGCATGAGCCTCGTCCTGTGTTACTGCATACATTACAGAATTTTGATAAGCTGCATTAAAATCACTTTCATATTTACCCTGAATACTCGGACGAGTCCCATTATCATTTCCCCGATAAATTTCTTTATAAGGTCCCTGAAGTGTATAATCTGCTTTCGAACGAGCATCACTGGCAAAAATCTCATAACAACCATACCCGGTTGCTCTCTGTTCGTCACTATTTCACGAAGACGTTCAATATCATTATTCGTATGCATTATACCCGGATGTACGAAACTGGCAGGATAGTCGACTTCTATCTTTTCATCTTCCCATTCATCCATTCTATTTACTCCATCTTCAATCTCGCTGCATGCACTCAATGTGACAGTTGCGAACAAAGCTATTGTTAGTATAAAATTCTTTTTCATGGAATACAATATATTATTTTATATATTAAATACTTAGTTTTCAGCTTTCACTTCAGCCTTAGCAAAGGCTTCCGCTTCTGCTACACTCTTAAAGGTTCTAATCCAATACACAGTATATTTACTTGTTGGCAAGTTCTGGTTATAAATATCAGCAACTTTGACTTCAAATGTTCTGTACGGAATTGTTTCTGTTGTCGAAACATTTCCCCAAGCTGAAACATCCCAATATAACATTCGGGTACCATCATCCAGCAAGAGTCCATTATTTTCAGCTTTATTTGCACCACTTCCGGTAACAGGTGCCAGATTCAAGGTATAAACACCGCCTTTGCCTACGCCTTTACCACCACCAGGAAGATCCGTTCGCAATGCAAGTACCGGATAATTTCCCCAGTTCATGTAAACAGGTGCCGTCGCACTGGCCGCAAGTCTTAAATCGGCACGTTTCATATCCGCATTCTGCTGACCGCAAGTTACTACCATCTTACCATCCTGAATGACAAAACTTGAATAAGCCTGACTAATTTCCCAGTTCTTAAAGTTATTACGTTTATCCCAGATCCATGCTCCTGCCTCAACAGTAATCGTAACTGAAGCCGATTTATCATTCGCAATACATCTTGCCGTAACAACAGCTGTTCCAAAGCCTACTGCGGTAACTTTACCTTGTTTTACCGTGACAATTTTATCATCACTAGAAGTCCATTCAACTGTACTTGCAGTTGCCGATTCAGGAGTAAATGTATAATCTAAAGTGATTACTTCATCCATATATAACATATCATCATACGGACGAATAGTTATATCCTCTACTGGAATATATGGCAATATCTTCAAATCAATTTTACCAATGACTCCGCTATCGTCATGTGTGTAAGCGTAAATAGTGACATTACCCGGTTCAACACCTGTTACTTTACCATTTTCATCAACTGTTGCAATGCCTTCATCGCTACTCTTCCATGTCAAATAGGAGTAAGTATGGTTTTCCGGCAAAATATTGTAAGTCAATTGCACGTCATCCATCTGATATAATTCAGTCAACGGATTACCATCGGCATCTTCATTAGTAAATTCGATGGAAGTGGCTTTTATAATTTCAGGTACTACCGTTACCTCAACAGTCTGTAAGGTAGAGTTTGTCACCCCAAATCCAATAGCCGGCATTACAGTAATGACAGCTGTTCCCACCGCCTTACCAGTGATTGTCCCATCTTGAGCAACAGTGGCAACAGACTCATCAGAGGAAGTCCATAGCAATTCAGGATTCGTAGGATTTGCCGGAACAATACTATGTACAATAGTCGTATCCATACCAATTGCTGCCGGCAATTGTTTCGTAACTTTTAAAACTATATTATTAATTAATTGATTCTCGGGCATTCCAGTCGTCAGGTCTTTCTCATCGTCACATGAAGACAAGGTCAGACATCCGGTCATAAAACCAACTATCCAAAGTTTATTCATCCAAAAAGAATATCTATTTTTCATACGATTCATGTTTTTAATTCTTCAATCTATTTATTCCCATCCCGGATTCTGCTTCAAATTAGGATTCAGTTGCAACTGATCTTTTGGTAATGGGAACAAGTAATTCTTTTCAGCCCATTTCCGTCCGGTTTCAAGAACCAGAATACCATCATCATTTCTAGGATGAGGACACTTAGACCAAGTTGTTTCATATTCAGTACCTTTCCACTTAACACCTAAAATATCCTGCGGCATCTCTGTTTCCGCTGTTTTCCAACGCTTCAAATCATCCAGGCGGAAACCCTCATTATAGAGTTCGATAGTACGTTCACGACGTATTTCTGTTCTCATATCCAATCCATGTTCCGACACAAAACTGTTTGTTAACTTAGGCATTTTAGTATTGACACGGCAACGAACCAGATTCAGAGAAAGGTTCAAATCATCATCCGAAATCGCTCCATCACGTTCGAATACAGCTTCGGCATAATTCAACAGAACTTCTGCATAACGAATGATAGGATAATCATAACCTTCAAACTTATCCTTTACGGCACGCTCTGATGCCCATTTCTGATTATGATAACCAGTGCCGGTATCCGGGATGTAATTCTTAATGGAAGCTGACTTCAGATCTTCAGCATCACTCTTCCATGTTACACGAGGATTATTATTACTCCAAAAATTATCATGTGGACGAGCCAAAGTATATCGCATACGATTATCACGGTTCATGAATTCCGAATCCATTTTATCATATCCTTTAGAAAGATCAAACATCTCCGACTTTTCAATAGGCAAACCATCCTGACAGAGATACATATTAGCAAATTTCCGGCTAACCCATATTACATTTATCAAACTACCTTTGGTTATATTTGTACCAATAGGAGCCAATACTTCATCATGACGGCGTGAGAATATATACTCTTTATTCGCACTCTTCTGTAATCCAGCCGGATTTGATTTGACATCTTCCAGGATGAACATATATTTCTGCGCACTATCTCCCAATGCTTCCGGTTTAAACAAACTAAAAGTATTACTAGCTATTACCTTTCCGGAAGCTTTCGCTGCAATGTCCAGCAACGCTTTGCCACGTTCTGCATTGCCACGGCTCTTTTGCCAAGTCCCTTCATACAAAGCCACTCTCGACAAGAAAGCCCAACAACCCTCTTGGCTGATTCGGCCATTATCTTCAGTACTTAACTCCGAAAATTTAGGTAATAGTTCTGCTGCGGCCTCTAAATCTTCAATAGCGAAATCAATTACTTCACTACGATCATTTCTGACGGTTTTCAGTTCCGGGTCTGTCACATCCAATGGTTTCTTTACAATAATCGCATCTCCATAAAGCTGAACCAATTCAAAGTAGAAATAGGCACGGAAGAATTTGGCCTCTCCTACGTATTGTGCAATATCCGTTTGATTAGCGTAATTACTTGCATTTTGCAATAACAGGTTCGTACGTCTGATATGTGCATAAGCCGAGCCATAATTACCATCTGACTCTTGAACAGAGTTTGTTCCGTTGCTAAAACGATTGCGGTCGTCTTTGCATGTAAACAGGTCGGAGTTATAATCCGAATGTAAAGGTTTCGTTGAATTATTATCAAGTGAGCTAAAGTCACGTGTCCAACTATAGAACTGATTAGCAAACAATTTATAATCGGCAGGAGAACTCCAGATATTTGTTTCAGCTAATTGATCCTGCGGGTCCAAATCCAGACAAGAGTGTAGCATCAGTCCTGCTGCAAGTATGAGGAAACTTTTTATCTTATGTAATTTCATTTTATTCAATGTTTAAAAGGTTAAATTTAATCCAACTGTTATATTTCTGGTGAAAGGATAGCGGCCATAAGTCGATACTTTACGAGAAGCTTCCGGATCCCAGCCATCATTAATCTTAGACGTCTCCCACAAATCAGCTCCAGAGATATACAAACGGGCATAACTCAATACCTTTGTTTTTGCAAGCAGAGCAGATGGTAGTGTATAACCCAAAGTTATATTCTTCAAACGAAGATAAGAACCATCTTCAACAGACCAGGAAGAACATCTGTAGTTATAGTTATTAATCTGCGACGTATTTGTATAAGTAGGATAATGTGCATTCGGGTTTTCCGGAGACCATACGTTTCCTACAGACTGATTAGTCGTATTCATATAGACAGATCTCATCGGAACTCGCCAGTTTACATTACTGCTATTGTCCCCGTCACGCCAAACTGTACGTCTGCCTACTCCTTGGAAAATGACAGATACATCAAAGCCGTTCCACTCTAAACCGGCATTGAATGAGAAAGATATTTTCGGATCATCCGTTCCTAAATATACAAAATCTTCTTCAGTCAATTTGCCATCACGGTTCACATCCTCAAACATATTATCACCCAGACGCAACATAGCCGGCATATCTATAGAGTTATTTTCTCCATAACGATTCATATATTTGTCCAATTCTTCCTGCGTTTGAATCTTTCCACAATATCTTAAACCAAATACTGAATTCAATGGATATCCTTCACGATCGGAACGTACACCGTCTTTAATCGTAGCACTACCTCCATTATCTGTCAATTCATTAGTGGTATATGTAAAAGTACCACCAACATGATAAGAGACTTTACCTATTTTATCAGACCAGTTTAATGTACCTTCCCAACCATTGGCTTTAAAGCTTCCAACATTTGCAGTAGGCGCTTTGTCACCCAATATTCCAGGATAAGTGACATCAATCAGCATATTGTTACAGTCTTTCCAGAAAACTTCAACAGTTCCTGTCAATCTATTGTTGAACAGGCCGAAATCCAAACCTATATTATAGTTCTTAATTGTTTCCCAACTACGATCTGTGCTCAACAGTTTACCATTCGTGTCAATGTAAGAAATCTTGCTACTTCCGATTAAAGCACCTGAATTCTGCGAGTAATTATAAAGCTGAACGCCGTCATAACGATCAATACCTCCCTGATTACCAACTGTACCATAAGACAATCTCAACTTTAACTCATCAAAAAGATTCAGTTTCTTAACAAACTCTTCTTCACTAAGACGCCAACCGCCAGATACTCCCCAGAAAAATGCCCATCGGTTTTCCGGTTGGAATTTAGATGAACCATCATAACGGAAATTACCTTCCAATAAATACTTTGATTTATAATTATAGTTTAAGCGGGAAAAATAAGATAATAGGCCTTCGTGCCATTTTTCAGGACCATCATTGGATGAATTCTTCAATAGTACTTCGCCCGTACCATTAATAATTTCCAGTGAGGGTAATATATTCTGTGCTTTAACCGGTGTATAATCATACTCTTTCAGATTGTATTGAGTACCGATCATAGCTGCCAGATTATGTTTTTCCGCAAATGTCTGATGCCAGTTTAAATAAGCATTCAACGTGTACATATCCGTACGCGAAAAAGTCTTATAATAATAATTCTTATCAGCCGTCGGATTGGTCATTGTCACTTCTGTACCGGCATAATTATACCAATCGATAGATTTACCTTGAATATCCCGCGTAGAGGTAGATGTATTATACCCCAGGGTAGCTACAGCATCAAAATGTTTGTTAAACTTATATTTGAAGGTCTCACTGATGTTCACTCCGGAAACTTTCAATTTATTGTCACCACCCAATTCGCAATACCAGTTTGGAGCTCCCCAAGTACCCCAGGCATAAGGTTTGCCATCTATCGTTGATGATGGAAATCCAGGTTGCTGCACCGAAGAGGTCAATGCTGCACCAATCTGTGTCGGAGCAACCTGATCTTGACGAGAATAGGCGATAACCGATTCTATCTCAAAAGCATCTGTCACATGGAACGTATTACTTAAACGAAGATTATATCTCTGGTTATTGTTATTTCCCCATTTCAAGTTACTTCCATCGTACATGTAACGTGCCGACAACCGATAAGTATTTCTGTCTGTTCCTCCAGCTACACTTAATTCATGTGAAGTAGATGCTGTAGTACCCCACAAAATATCCTGCCAATCCGTATCAAAAAACACAAAGTCCTTTACATCAGTAAATGCATTAGCATAAGGATTTTGGCTATGGTTCAGATCAATATAGTGTCCTCGGTTGGCCTTTGCCAACGCTACATATCTTAACCAAGTATCATCTGACTTGTAACCATCATTAGTACGAGCTTGAATAACTGCATCTCCCCATTCATCCAAAGTCATCAGAGTAGGCTGCAATCCCACAAGTTTAGCTGTTACTGATCCGTTGTACTCTATTTTGGTTTTACCGGCTTTTGCCTTTTTAGTTTGTACCAAAATAACACCGCCAGCTGCTTTACTTCCGTAAATCGCAGCAGACGCATCTTTCAAGAAGTTAATGGATTCAATATCAGATGGATTCAGCTGGCCAAACACTGATGATTCTGCTTCTACACCATCAATGATTATCAAGGGATCCGAATTGTTTTTCGAGAATGATCCACGTAGTTTCATATTCCAACTTTCATCACCGGGAGCCGCTGAATTTCGGGTAATAATAACACCTGGAACCTGTCCCTGCAATGCTTGTGCCGGATTAGAAAGGGTACCTTTATCTTTTATCATTTTATCGCTTACAACAGTTACAGCACCAGTCAATGATTCTTTCTTCTGCGCACCATAACCAACGACTACGACCTCATCAAGTACTTCCGAATCTTCACTCATCTTCACATTAATTACAGTCGGATCTCCCACTTCAATAACCTGCTCCTTGTAGCCAATATATGAAAATTTCAGCTTGGCTCCCTTACGCACATCTAATGAATAATTTCCATTTATATCTGTTATTGTACCTCCGGTCTGCCCTATAACACTCACATTCACACCTATTAAAGGCTCTCCAGTAGCATCAAGTACTTGCCCCTTGACCTTTTTCTGCATTTGTGTTACTATTTGACTATCATCCAGAGCTGCATACCCTCTTGAAACAGGACATAATCCTAGCATCAGTCCTAAAGCAAGCGTAACCGCCTTGTTAGATTGTAGTTTAAACATAAATCTTCTCTGTTTCATAAAATTAAATTTGAGGTTTAAAAATAGTATTAAATTCTTGTTCTCTAAAATAAGATGAGGCATACAAACACCTCTTTGTAAATTCTGACTCCTTTTCCATAAGCACAAAGGGTTATTTATTAATGAATAAGATTATATACAATTTCGGAAGAATTCGCGCATTTCACGACGTCCAAGAAATAGGTGGTTTTCTACCGTCCTACAACTTAGATTCAGTTCATTAGCGATTTCCGGAGAAGTTTTATTTTCAAAACGGTTTAATGTATAAATTAACCGACGTTGTTCGGGCATGGCAGCCAAACGGGTCCGTTCCATTGTCACTAAATCATCACCGATAATTTTTTCTTCGGTTTCATTGGTAGAAGTAGACATAGTATCATAGATGTAGCTGTCTATCTCCTGCTTCTTATAATAGCGACGGATATAGTCGATTACAATATTGCGGGCAATAGTGAACAGGAAATATTTCACTGTGTCGGGACGGAGCATTTGTTTGTAGTCGAGCAGACGTACAAATACATCTTGGGTTAGATCCTCCGCTTCGTAGCGATGAGTGATACGATAAGTAATATAGGTAAGAATCACCTGATAATATTCTTCATAAGAACGGGTGATAATGTCGTCGTAAGTGTTAGCTATTGTCTCCATAATACTATCTTTTTCGGTTTTAATCACGATGCAAATATAGAGGGGATTTCGGATATAACAGTCGTAAAATAAAGCAGATCAATCTCAACGAATCTAGTTAGACTTATTTAAACACACTCTTCTCATTATCAACAATTTACATTCACATCAAATAGAGTATCACTTTATAAAATGAGACTCTACACACTAAAATCTACGCATTTTCGCTCCACTTACACCTGTTTGCCCTTACCTTTCTCTCCTTTTCAATCTCACCATTTCACGATCTTACCGATTCATTGTCTCATCAACGGCTTTGATGAGACATAAACATTAAGAGAAAACTTTCATTTCATTAAAGACAAACTTGTTTTGCACTTATTGCAAAGTTACATTTGATTAAGGGTAAACTATAAATGAAAGCTTCAATTATATAATTGCAAGAAGGTGTGTCAAAATGCACACCTTCTGTTTTTTACGCACAAAGCCCCGACTTTCACAAGCTGGGGCTTTGTTATTACCTAAAGATTTTGTATCTTTAGGCATAAGAATTTCACTATGACAAAGATACATTTTCGTCCTTACAATCCCAACCAAACCGTTCTTTTTCCTCAAAGAATTGATGAGGATATTGCAGAAAACGATCCGGTGCGCATGGTTGACGCCCTGGTTGAGGGCTTGAATCTTGAAAGTTTCAGAAAGCTGTATAAGGAATGCGGGCGCAGCCCTTACCACCCCAGGATGATGCTCAAGGTCATTCTGTATGCCTATATGAACAACATCTACTCCTGCCGGAAAATTGAAAAGCTCCTTCACCGTGACATCCATTATATCTGGCTGGCCGGATATGAGAAACCGGATTTCATTACCATCAACCGTTTCCGCAACCGGGTGAAGAAGGAAATCAACGAGGTGTTTACGCAAACCGTAGTTCTTCTCTCTTCCAAAGGCTTCATCAGCCTGAATGTGGAATACATTGACGGGACAAAGATCGAATCCAAAGCCAACAAGTACACTTTCGTCTGGCGAAAAACGGTTGAGCGGAACCGTGAACGCCTGATGAAGAAGATACATGTCCTGTTAGGGCAGATAGACGATGTCATTGCCCGGGAGAAGTCATCAGAGAACAATGAGGAGGTTGGGTTCACTCCGGCCATGCTGACTGAAATGGCAGGAGAATTGCGTCATGCACTGGAACAGGTTTCCGAGCCATCCGCGAAAGAGGAAAAGACTGAACTGAAAAAGAAACGCAAACAGTTGAAGGAACTGGAAGAACACAGGGACAAACTGCAGGAATACGACTGCCATCTGGAAACGCTGCAAGAGAGGAATTCCTATTCCAAGACGGACAAGGACGCTACTTTTATGAGAATGAAGGAGGATGCCATGCGCAACGGACAGACGAAGCCCGGTTACAACCTTCAAATCGGCACCGAAAATCAGTTCATCACCGATTTTGCACTCTTCCCGAACCCTACGGATACACTGACCCTGATTCCTTTCCTGCAATCTTTTTCAAACAGGTATGACCGGATGGCCCATACGGTGGTTGCTGATTCCGGCTATGGCTCCAAAGAGAATTACCGCTTCATGTCCGAAAACGGCATGGAAGCCTACGTAAAGTACAACTATTTCCACATGGAGCAGCGGCCGAGATTCAAACCGGACCCGTTCAAGGCCGAAAACTTCTACTACAATGAAGAACATGACTTCTGCATCTGCCCTATGGGGCAAAGGATGCGGAGGATAGGCACCAGGAATGTGAAAACCGCATCCGGATATGTCAACGAAAATGCACGGTACAGAGCTGTCAGGTGTGAAGGCTGTCCCCTGCGATGCCGCTGTTTTAAAGCAAAAGGAAACAGGACGATAGAACTGAATCATAGGCTTAGACAATACAAGCGGAGAGCCAAAGAACTGCTCTGCTCTGAGAAAGGACTGAAACACAGAGGGCAGAGATGCATAGAACCGGAAGCCGTGTTCGGACAAATTAAAAACAATATGAACTACAAACGTTTCCGACATTTTGGAAAGGACAAGGTCTTCATGGACTTTGCCTTCCTAGCCATTGCCTTCAATATAAAAAAGATGTGTGCAAAACTGACAAAAAAGGGTATGAACTGGCTGATTAGACTGTTTTATGAGCTTACAACTGCTGTTTTTAGATGCTGGGAACACATAAATCAAAGAAATCTTCAAAAGATCGCAGCTTAAAGAAAGTGAACAGATTTGTATAGTGATGAACAAAAAAAGAGGTGCATCGTGCATTACGACACACCTCCTTGCGTTTATAGATTACTCCCTATAAAAAACAACTTTGCAATAGGACCAAAAGAAGTTTATATAGGGAGAAGAAGAACTTATCTATTAATAGATAATGGAAAGAAACAAGTGAAAGGAAGAAAGTCACTTAGTGAATCGAGAACCTTCACCCTCTATCCCCGATGAACAGGGAGAAGTGAAGGGTGAAGGGAATATGGGCGCAAAATAGATTTCAGAGATAATAAGTCGAAAAGTTACTCTTCTTTGGCTGTTCCGCCTATACTACGGATGTATTCATTCGGAGTAACTCCCGTACTCTTTTTAAATGAACGGAAGAAAGAAGCACGCGAACTAAAACCACAAAGTTCTGCCAGTGCAGTCAAAGTATAGCGGGAATATTGGCTATCCGCTACCATCTTTTTGAATTGGGTAACACGGTAATCATTGATGAAGTCATAGTAAGACTGATTAAGATACTGGTTCAAAAGATACGATAATGAATGTGAAGAAGTATCCAATGCAGAAGCCAAGTCACCCATTTTTAAGTCGGGATTGATATATGGCTTTTCTTTCTCTACATAAGCCACCAGTTTCTTACGAAGTTCTTTACACTCCTCTTCGGTCAGTCTATTGGTCTTATATTTCTCTTCAACAGTGGAAGATTGTTGCTCTGAAATTACTTCCGAATGTTCTACTGTTTGTTCTCTCTGTTGTATTTCCTCCTCCGTTGATGTCGAAATCGACGAAGCAGAGGAAGCAAGCAAACGACGCATACGTTTCCAAACATAATACCGTATAAAGGCTATAATTCCTACGATTAATAAAATGGAAAGTGTCCATCCCCACCAAGGTATCATAGGGCGTACTGTCACTTGACAGCTAGCTTCGGATTGCTCATTTCCCGGAAGACGTACACGGAAAGTATAAGTCCCGGAAGAAAGTCCGTAATAAGAAACTTCGTTCTGTGCTGCCAATAATTTCCAGTCCTTGTCCACTCCTTCCAGTCGATATTCATATAGTAAGGCAGATGGGAGACCATAAGCAAAGTCTGTGAAACAGAAAGTCAAATTATTCTGATTGTATTTCAAAGAGGAGCTGGTAAAAGGGACACCATTAGCTAATATGTCAGTAAATACGATCGGACGGACCTTGCCACGCACTTCGTCCACACGTTTCGGATCGACATAAATCAGTCCTTTAGTGTTACCAAACCACAATAGTCCTTTTTCATCTTTATAAGCAGCTCCATTCGTAAAAGTTGGTCCCGGCACTCCATCATTAAAAGTGAAAGCATCATATTCCTCTCCCTCTTCTTTGATACGCAATAACCCGTCATTGCAAGCCACCCACAACCAGCCTTGATTATCTTCTATAACAGACATTAGCGAATTGTCCGGAAGAGTAGAAAAGATAGAGCGGTTCTGGAAACGATCCATCGTTAAAGTAGATGTAAACAAGCTCCCTTTCTCACGGATAAAATAGAGATTGTGTCCAGCATCTTCGTAGATAGTACGCACTTTATCCCGATGAACGAATCCCTCCGGAAACACATTAGAGCGTAAACTTTGAGAAGCCGGGTCATAAATACACATACCGGTTTCGGTGGCAATCCATCCTTTGCCTGTAGAATCAAAACTTACTTCATACACATTGCCCTCCGGCAGTTGGGAGTTAGCACTAGTAAAGTGTTTGATCTGTTTGGTCTGTTTGGTCTGTCCGTTATAACAGAAGAGTCCTTGTGAAGTCCCTATCCAAAGATTTCCTTTTGCATCCGGTTTCACACAGAATATATGTCCCTTTTGAAAAAGCTCCGTATCGCCCTGTGCAAAATATTTCAGAGATAATGTTCCCGGATTCAGTACCATCATACCGCCACCATACGTACCGATATAATATTCTCCTTGATAGAAGCTGATTGTCAGTATCAGATCTGAAGTCAAAACGGGCTTTACAAAACTTTTCACTACTCCGGTGGCTTCGTTTATATAAAACAAACCGTCACGTGAACCGATAACTTTCTCTTGTCCTCTGTTTACGAAAGAACGAATGGAAAGATTTGCCGAATTGAATAAAGGTGGATAGGCATACGTACGGAAAAGGCCGTTCTGATAGAGTGAATAATCCAGCCCTGCCTGAAAATGCCCCACCCAGACGGCACCTCTATCATCTACAAGTAAGGAATAAATAGAATTACTGCGAATTCCTTCCTTATCATTGACATCATGGTAAAAACGACGTGTCACTTGTTGGTCTTTGTGTGAAAGGAAGTGGACGCCATTACCGTCAGTAGCTATATAAACAGTCTCTTTCCCATCGCTGGATATATCAGAAATGACATCGCAGCCTAAAGATACTGTATGAGAGAATGTTTCCTTTTTTATATCAAAACGTACTACACCTTGGCTCATTGTGCCTAGATAAAGCGTTTCTCCAATACGGGTCAGGCAACGGAAATAATCGGCTTCGGGCACATTCTCCTGAAAATGCCAGGAATCAATCTTTCCGTCTTTCAGTGAATAAGAGAACAGCCCCTGCACCGTAGCCAGCCATAATACGGTTTTGTCTTCATTCAGACAAATATCCATGATTCTGTTACAGGCAGCAAGCATATTCCGGTCTGTCAAGACCTGTAGTAATTGACCGTCTTTATGAATGAATAAGCCTTTCTCTGTGCCGATATAAAGAATATCTCCATCGGCCAGTAACGTATTGACGGCAAAGTCTATCTTTTCGGGGACAATCCTTTCCAATTGGCTGTTTGGGCGATTCAACCGCCAAAGCCCGATTCCGTTTCCCACCCAAAGTTGTTTATTGTACCCGTCGTTGCTCCTCCTGTGGTGAAGGAAGAAATAAAGGTGGTAGAAGTGGACACCGTAAAAC
>OJOI01001399.1_pt1 | contig 13625 bp, 17 predicted proteins | sample 1598061 | NCBI WGS metagenome assembly OJOI01 (sample SAMN01915224, study PRJEB22387) | human gut metagenome | isolation source: stool | host: Homo sapiens | place: USA
CGACCTGTACACTCATTTTATCAATTTCCTCCTTGATTTATCTGAAAAGCGGCAGAAAACCTGCACACCTCTCCATTCTACAGTCATTTATCGAGTATAGCATACTCTTTTCAAAAACGCCAGTGATTTTTTTATATTTCTGTGGTTTTTAGGCTTTTTTTAGCAATGAAATACGATTTTTTCCGCCATTTCTTTTGCTTTGTCCTCTCCCTGCAGAACACGGATCAGCTCCAGTGCGAAGTCAGTGGCTGCTCCCATGCCGCGGCCGGTGGTCACATTTTTGTCGGTGACTGCCGGTACATCGAGTACGTTTGCGCCTGCCAGCTTTTCTTCAAATCCCGGGAAGCAGACGGCGTTTTTATCTTTTAAGATGCCCATCACACCAAGGATGCTCGGCGCTGCGCAGATGGCTGCCAGTTTCTTTCCCTGATCGTCATAGGAACGGATCAGCGCTGCGAGCGTCTCGTTTCCGGCCAGATTTAATGTACCCGGCATTCCGCCCGGAAGTACCAGCATGTCTCCGTCATCAAACTCTCCCTCTTCGATGGTTTCATCTGCAAGAATGGTGATTTTGTGGGATCCTGTTACTTCTTTTCTTCCCATAATAGAAACGGTGCATACGTCTTCTCCGGCTCTGCGCAGCAGATCCACCGGGGTCAGTGCCTCAATCTCTTCACATCCGTCTGCCAGAAATACATAAATCTTTGCCATGGTTTTGTCCTCCTGTGTTGTATGATCAGTCTCGTGTGTTTTGTCACGTGATATTCTCTGCTTTTCTTTGTAACAAACCGCCGCTATTATACCACATTTTTCCGCGGAATGCTTGCATTTCATAAAAATTTCAGGACTTTTTTTCGCAAAAAGCCGGATTTCGCTTAACATCACGGGAAAAGCATGGTAAACTCTTGAAAAAAGCAGTGATGCAATCACGAGAAGGAGTCTCTTTTATGGAAATCGAACGCAAATACCTTCTGGATCAGCTTCCGGAAAATCTTACAAGCTATCCATGTAAAAAAATCGAGCAGGGCTATCTTTCCACCGAACCGGTTGTCCGCATCCGCCGCTCTGACGACGAATATTATCTGACCTACAAGTCAAAAGGGCTGATGGTGCGTGAAGAGTATAATCTTCCGCTCACAAAGGAATCCTACCTGCATCTGCGGGAAAAGGCAGACGGCGTTCTCATCTCAAAAACACGCTATCTGCTGCCGCTTACCGGAACGGATCTGACGATCGAGCTCGATGTCTTTGATGCACCGTATGAAGGCCTTTACCTCGCAGAGGTGGAGTTTCCGGACGAAGCATCCGCAAACGCCTTTGTTCCTCCGGTATGGTTTGGAAAGGATGTAACCTATTCTTCCGATTATCACAACAGTACGCTCAGTGAAGGAAAAAAACTATAAATTACCAGAAAAAATCCCGGTGCCTTTTCCACGGCTGCCGGGATTTTTCCGCTCGTTTGTTTTTTTACTCTTTTTGTGCTTGCTTTTTGCTTGTTTTGGTTTGTTTTTTTGTGCATACATTCTTTGTTTTTGCTGCTTTCACATTAGCGTCATTCTGTCAAAGCGGCGGTGCTGCTCCTTCTAATCCACTCCCTTTGATTTCCGGATGCAGGCTCGTGTTGCATCAATAACAGCACTTCTCAGATTCTCACGCTCCAGTACGGCAACCGCTTCGATGGTGGTTCCGCCTGGCGAGCAGACCATGTCTTTTAATTCTCCCGGGTGCATTCCTGTCTCGAGAAGCATTTTGGCGCTTCCAAGGACAGACTGTGCAGCAAATTCATATGCCTGTTTTCTCGGCATTCCTTCGGCTACGGCCGCATCTGCAAGAGCCTCCAGGAAAAGAAATACGTACGCCGGCGAGCTTCCGCTGACACCTGTGACGGTATCCATCAGATACTCCGGAACAACTTCTGCGCGGCCAAAGCTTTTCAGGAGGGTTAAAACGAGCTGCAGCTCTTCCTCCGTCACGAGATCATTGGCACAGACGCCGGTCATTCCTTCTCCGACGAGTGCTGGTGTGTTTGGCATAGTGCGAATTAACTTTGTTGGTTTTCCGATTTCTGTACCCAGCCATTGTAAAGACTTACCGGGAAGAATCGATACGATAATCTTCTCGGGTGAGATGAAGTTTTTGACGAGGTTTATTATATTTTTTATTTGGTTTGGCTTTACTGCCAGGAATACAAGATCGGATCCGGCTACGACCGCTTCGTTCTCCATAGTCGCCTGGACTCCAAACTGGTTGGTCAAGCGTTCCACACTTTTCTCCGTGCGGACCGATACCAGAATGTCATCTGCAGATACAACTCCTTTTTGGATCATTCCGCCAATCATGGCACTCGCCATGTTGCCGCCGCCGATAAAACCTACTTTCATGTCTGTTCGCCTCCGTATGCCTGTATTGTAAAAAATATATGCGACACCTATAGTATGCAACAAAATTTGCTTTTTTGCAATACTTTTTCTCTATTTTTCTTCTTTTCTTTTACAATTTTCTTTATTTTTTTCGAATGAAATGTCGCTGTTTGTCGACGAATGTCGAAAAGTGTCTTTTTCTGTCTTTTTTCGCTTTTCTATTCCGCCGGAATCAGCCTTTGGCGGCGGCCTCTTCGGCGTATTTTGTTGTTACGAGTGTCTTGTACGGTGCCTTTTTCTCCAGCTCTCCCGCCTGCTCCAGAATCTCCTGCAGAAGATCAAAACTTTCTTCCTCAAAGATCAGATTTTCTTTCCACGTATCCTGCTCATAGTAGCGGCGCACGATCGCGGTGATGGTTTCCAGCTCGGTTTCTGCAAACTGCGGCGCAATCACTTCTGCAATCTCCTCCGGTGTGTGCGTCTGCACGAAGTCCATTCCCTTCTGCAGTGCCTTCGTGAATTTTTCTACGGTTGCGCCGTGCGTTTTCAGATAACTCTGTTTGACGCTGTACGACGTATACGGCACATACCCGGATTCCGTTCCGACCGATGCCACGACATAGCCGTCGCCCTTCTGCTCGAGCAGTGTCGCGGACGGTTCAAATTCAATCGTATAATCCCCCTGCCCGCCGGAGAACGCGGCAGCTGTGGAACCAAAATCGATGCTCTGGTTGATGTTTACGTCTTTTTTATCAATCCCTTTCTGCGCCAGAACATACTCAAAGACCATTTCCGGCATACCGCCTTTTCTTCCCCCTAATACCTCTTTGTTTTTCAATTTCTCCCAGGTAAACGAATTGTCTTTCTCTCTTCCCACAACAAAGTTTCCCGCCCGCTGCGTCAGCTGCGCGAAGTTCACAACCGGGTCTGCGGTTCCCTCGAGGTACGCGTAAACGGTTGCCTCCGCCCCCATAAACCCGATATCCGCCTCGCCGGAAATCATCGCCGTCAGCACTTTATCTGCACCAAATCCTGTTATCAGCATCAGATCAATGCCCTCGTCCGCGAAATACCCCTCCTCAATTGCCACGTACTGCGGGGCGTAAAAAATGGAGTGGGCAACCTCATTTAATGTCACCTGCTCCACTTTTTCTTTTGTCGCATCTTTTGCCCCGCATCCCGCCAGCGTCACTGCCGCCATTGCCAGTACAAGCACACCTGTCAGCCATTTTCCTTTCATCAACAGATTCTCCTGTTTTTTTCATTCTAACCTTAGAATATGATTTCCCGGTAAAAATGCGTGCAAAAAGCGAAGGAGAAATGTTCGAATTTCGTTTCTCCTTCGTTTCTTATTTCTTCTCTTGTTTTTCTTTTGCCTTCTGTTCTTCTTTCGTCCGGATTTTGTCTTCGTACATTTTCAGATCGTTCAGATCCAGCATGAAGCAGGCCGTCGGTTTGGAAATGTGGTAATGTGTTTCTGTCATCTCCTCTTGCCGCATCTGCGCGTTTCTTTTATATTTTTCATTCTACAATCTACCTTATCGCTCCGTCAACACATTTAGGCTTCCTTTTCCGAAATTTTCTATTTTGAAAAACAAATTGAGGATCTCCGCAAAATTTGTTATAGTAAGGATAATTCAAACAGTTACAAAGGAGGCTATTATGAAAATAAAATCAGTTGCTGTTCTGGGCGCCGGAGCGGTTGGGTCTTATGTGATCTGGGGGCTTTCGGAGAAAAAGGACATCCGGCTTGGCGTTATCGCGTCCGGGGAACGGGCGAAGCGTCTGAAAAACAAAGGATGCAAAATTAACGATACGGTTTATCACCCGGAGGTATGGACACCGGAAGAGGCACACGGCGTGGATTTTCTGATCGTCTCGCTCAAATACGGCGCACTGCCGGGGGCTCTTGACGATATTACTGCCGTTACCGGCGAGAATACTGTGATCATGAGTCTGATGAACGGCGTGGACAGCGAGGAGATCATCGCGGAAAAAGCCGGTGCGGAGCATCTGCTTCATGCTGTTATCAAAGTAGCTTCTCATAAAGAGAATGACGGCTACGTTTTCAACCCTGAGGCGACGCTCGGCATCATTTTCGGCGAAGTTTCGGCGCCGTACGACAGTGAGCGTGTGCAGGCTGTTCTGGATCTGTTCTCCGGCACAGGGCTGCATTACCGGGCAACCGATTGTATTTTAGAGGAAATATGGAGCAAATTCCGGCTGAATGTCTGCAATAACCTGCCGCAGGCTATTCTCGGTGCCGGGGTCGGCTGCTACCGCGACAGTGTGCATATGAAGGCGATCAGCGACGGACTCCGCGCAGAACTGATGGCGATTGCGGAGGCAAAGGGAATTGATATCAGCAAGGCGGATGTCTCCTCGGGACGCGGAAGTGCGGTTCCGCCGACGGCGCACTACTCGACGCTCCAGGATCTCGATGCGGGACGCCATACGGAAATTGATATGTTCTCGGGTGCGCTGATCCGCATGGGAAAAGAGCTTGGAATTCCAACGCCTTACAATGAATTTACGTACCATATGATCAAAGCACTGGAAGAGAAAAACGACGGACGGTTTGACTACAGCGGAAGCGAAGAACCGCTCTGGGCGAAATAGATACGATAGGAGAATCTCACGATGAAAGAAATCAAATGGGCTGTACTTGGATGCGGTGTGATTGCAAATGAAATGGCGGTCGCACTGCAGAAAAACGGAAAGAATATTTACGCGGTCGGCAACCGGACCCATGAGAAGGCGGCTGCTTTTGCGGAGAAATATGGAATTGGAAAAGTTTACGATGATTTCCATGAGATGTTTACCGATCAGGAGGTCGATGTCATTTATATCACGACGCCGCACAACACGCATCTTGGCTTTATGAAAGAGGCGATTGCCAATGCTGACGGATTGGATAAGCTTTCGCTGATTACTCAACAATTGATAGACTTCGGTATTCGTGCCGGAGAACGTATATTGATTGCGGTCCTTGTTTTTGTCGTCGGACGTTTCCTCATCTCGCTGCTCAACAAATTCATCAGGCGTCTGATGGATAAACGAAAAGTAGATGTAAGTATCAAAACTTTCGTTAGAAGTCTGGTCAATATTCTGTTGACAATCCTGTTAATCATTTCTGTTGTCGGTGCCTTGGGAGTTGAGACAACTTCATTTGCGGCTTTATTGGCTTCCGCCGGTGTCGCTGTCGGTATGGCTTTATCCGGTAATCTGCAAAACTTTGCCGGCGGACTGGTTATTCTTTTGTTCAAACCTTATAAAGTTGGCGATTGGATAGAAACACAGCAGGGATCAGCCGGTACAGTAAAAGAAATTCAGATATTCCATACCATCCTTACTACTGGGGATAATAAACTGATTTATATACCGAATGGTTCATTAAGTAGTGGAGTAGTGATTAATTACAGTCACCAGGAAACCCGCCGTGTAGAATGGATTATTGGTATAGATTATGGAGAAGATTACAATAAGGTTCAGCAGATAGTTCGTGATATTCTGGCTGAAGATAAACGTATCTTGAATGAACCTGCTCCGTTTATAGCTCTTCATGCGCTAGATGCCAGCAGTGTGAATGTGGTGGTACGTGTATGGGTAAATAGCGGAGATTATTGGGGTGTTTATTTCGATACCAATAAAGCTATTTACGAAACCTTCAATGAAAAAGGTATCAACTTCCCTTTCCCACAGCTTACTGTGCATCAGGGAAATTGATTGTTATACTCTGATAATTCAAAAAATAAGGGAGTTGTACTTAACGTGCAACTCCCTTATTTTTTGGAAAACTTGTCTGGTGTGATTGAATAAATCTCTTTTTTATTTTATACCGAAATCTTCGGCTAGTTCATATCTATCTTCTTTGATTCCCAGTACATGATTAATTTTTCTCCTTTTCTCGAGATCTTTAAAGTAGTTTTCCACAACCTGATAGAGATCGAAGTTAGTGGTTGATCCTGCGGCTAAATCGAGTGATTCCACCATCTTTTCTACGGCTTGATGGATTTTCTCTGCGTCTATCAGATGCAGTTCGTTGCTGTGTATTAAATATTTTTCCATGACTGCAATGTTTTTAATGTTATATAGGTATAACATCTTGCAGTCATGGAAAGTTCAATGATTGAATGTTAGATTTTGGCAAGCGCCTGATCCAAATCCGCAATCAGGTCATCAATATGTTCCGTTCCAATTGATAAACGTACGGTGCCCGGATAAATCTCCTGTTCGGCGAGTTCCTGTGCATTGAGCTGTGAATGGGTAGTGCTTGCCGGGTGGATCACCAATGATTTCACATCGGCAACATTGGCAAGCAGGGAGAAAATCTCCAGGCTGTCGATGAAGCGGTGTGCTTCCTCTTGTCCGCCTTTTACCTCGAAAGTAAAAATGGAACCGGCACCATTCGGGAAGTAACGTTGATACAGTGCATGGTCAGGATGATTGGATAATGACGGATGGTTCACTTTCTTCACTTTCGGATGATTGTTTAAGAAATTCACTACCTTCAATGCATTTTCTACATGGCGTTCTACGCGCAAGGAAAGAGTTTCCAAGCCTTGCAACAGGATAAAAGCGTTGAATGGACTGATGGTGGCACCTGTGTCGCGCAGCAGAATAGCACGGATACGGATGGCATAGGCAGCCGGACCGGCTGCATCAACGAAGCGTACGCCATGATAGCATGGATCAGGTTCGGTTAGTTGTGGAAATTTGCCGGAAGCTACCCAGTCGAATTTGCCCGAATCTACAATGACTCCTCCTAATGACGAACCGTGTCCGCCAATGAATTTTGTTGCGGAATGTACTACGATATCTGCTCCGTATTCGATAGGGCGGATTAAATACGGGGTACCAAATGTGTTGTCAATAATCAAAGGTATTTTGTGGCGGTGGGCTATTTCAGCTACTGCCTCTATATCAATGATATTTGAGTTCGGATTTCCCAATGTCTCGATAAATACGGCTTTCGTATTTTCCTGAATGGCTTTTTCAAAGTTCGATAAATCACTTGGATCAACGAATGTTGTTGTGATGCCATAACTGGGTAAGGTATGAGCCAGTAAGTTATAGCTTCCTCCATAAATAGTTTTGGCTGCCACAATATGGTCGCCTGCACGAGTGATGTTCTCGAAAGCATAAGTGATAGCAGCGGCACCCGAAGCAACTGCCAGCCCTGCTACTCCTCCTTCAAGAGCGGCTACGCGTTGTTCAAAAACTCCTTGAGTGGAGTTGGTCAGACGACCGTAGATGTTTCCCGGGTCCTGCAGGCCGAAACGTGCGGCTGCGTGAGCGGAGTTGTGAAATACATAAGAAGTAGTCTGATAAATAGGTACTGCGCGTGCGGCTGTTGCCGGATCTGCTTGTTCCTGTCCTACATGAACCTGTAATGTCTCAAAGTGTAAATTCTTTCTTTCCATAATCGTATGCTTTTTTAAGTTTAATATTCTCTCTTTATTTTCTTGCAAAGTTATGGGATGTAGATATATCGAACAATATATAGTGGAAATATAGAAAATAATGCTATTTTTGTGCCATTATATGGAATAATATAACTGTGCTATTCCTAGAAATCACCTTTTAGAAGAATATTTTTCTTATGGATACTTTTGATAAACTGGATAGAGTCGATTTGCAAATACTCCGTACTTTGCAAGAAAACGCCCGATTGACGACAAAAGAGTTGGCTGCACGGGTGAGCCTTTCTTCAACTCCTGTTTTTGAACGTCTTAAACGGTTGGAGAGTGGAGGATATATAAAGAAGTATATTGCCGTATTGGATGCGGAAAAGCTGAATCAGGGATTTGTCGTATTCTGCAGTGTGAAGCTTAGACGTCTGAACAGGGATATAGCAGCCGAGTTTACACGGATTATACAGGATATTCCTGAAGTAACCGAATGTTATAACATATCAGGAAGTTATGATTACCTGTTGAAGATTCATGCTCCCAATATGAAATACTATCAGGAGTTTATTCTGAATGTGTTGGGGACGATTGATAGCTTAGGATCACTGGAAAGCACGTTTGTAATGGCTGAAGTGAAGCATCAATATGGGATACATATTTAGTTCGTTGTGTGATAGTCTGAAATTTATCTTGTATATTTGCTATGTAATATAAATCCTCTTCTGCTGACACAATGAATTCAAAAACATATCCTCGCACCAATGATTTCCAGACTGTTTATCTGAATACAGTGATTAAGAATCCTGCCATTATGGTAGGTGATTATACAATATACAATGACTTTGTAAATGATCCTGTTCTTTTTGAGAAGAACAATGTATTATATCATTATCCGATTAATAAAGACCGATTGATAATTGGCAAATTCTGTTCCATTGCTTGTGGAGCCAAATTTCTTTTTAACAGCGCAAACCACACATTGGGTTCTTTATCCAATTATACGTTTCCTATCTTTTTTGAGGAATGGAATTTAGATAAAGGAGATGTAACTTCTGCTTGGGATAATAAAGGGGATATAGTAATAGGTAATGATGTCTGGATTGGATATGAAGCTGTTATCATGGCAGGAGTTCATATCGGAGATGGAGCGGTTATTGCATCGCGGGCAGTGGTTACTAAAGATGTTCCTCCTTATACGATAGTAGGTGGGACACCAGCTAAAGAAATCCGGAAGCGTTTTGATGAGAATACGATTGTTCAATTGCAGAAATTGCAATGGTGGGATTGGAGTATTGAGAAGATATCCGAATGTATACCTTATATTACAGGTGGAAAGATTGAAGAACTGATAAAAAGATAAACAGTGTGTATATATGAAATTTACAATAGAGCCCGGAACTTCTGCTGATATAGATGAACTGGAAAAGCTGTATGATGAACTGAATGATTATCTGGCTGCTACGACTAATTATTCCGGGTGGATAAAAGGTGTTTATCCTGTTCGGGAAGATGCGGTTGCCGGTGTAAATGATGAAACGCTTTACGTAGCAAGATATGATGGAAGAATTGTCGGTTCAGTCATTTTAAATCATCAACCGGAAAAGGCTTATGAGAATGTCAAATGGAAAATAGAACTGGACTATAGCCATATCTTTGTGATACATACTTTTGTTGTATATCCTTCTTTTTTGAAAATAGGAGTAGGGCATGCATTAATGGATTATTCATTGGAATTGGCTCAAAGTTCGGGGATAAAGTCTGTGCGGTTAGATGTTTACGAGAAAAATCTTCCGGCTATTTCATTGTACGAAAAGTGTGGGTTCGAATACATTGATACCGTAGATTTAGGATTGGGTCATTACGGTTTAGAGTGGTTCAAACTTTATGAGAAAATCATTTTATAATCCCTTCCTTACATTATGCATTCATTGTTATAATTCAGTTGCTCTTAGATTTATAGAATAATAAATATCACATCATAGACATGAAGAAACTAATTATTGTATTTGTTCTTTTATTATCAGCACTCTCTTGTTTCTCACAAATAGAGTTTTCGACTTGCCTTTTTGATGCTTCAAGAAACAGAGTGATACCGCTAGCCGTCTATCAGCCGCACAAAGTGAATTCGAAAACAAAAGTCATTATATTTAGCCACGGCTACGATGGAAATAAAAATAATAAGTCCAATCAGACTTATGCCTATCTAACACGATTCCTTTCCCAGAAAGGCTTTTACGTAATAAGCATACAACATGAATTGGCAGATGATCCTCTTTTGGCCATGGAAGGTAATTTCATGGAAACACGCATGCCAAATTGGGAAAGGGGAGTGGCAAATATTCTTTTTACTATTCAGGAATTTAAGAAATTGAAGCCACAATTAAATTGGAATGACTTTATATTGATAGGACATTCCAATGGCGGAGATATGACCATGTTATTTGCTACCCGATATCCGCAGTTGATAAATAAAGCCATATCTATGGATCATCGCAGAATGATAATGCCTAGAACACGGAATCCTCGACTTTATACGTTAAGAGGATGCGATTATGATGCGGATTCAGGAGTATTACCCACTGAAAAGGAGCAGGAACAATTCCGGATGAAGGTTGTGAAATTGGACGGAATAACGCATAGTAATATGGGGGAGAATGGAACGGAAGAACAACACAACCTTATCAATCAGTATATCTATGGATTTCTTACACGGAGATAACTGATGTATTATATTTATTTTATCCAATGGTTTTAAATCGGAAGCCTGTTTTTCTTATAACTTTGCAACTGATTTTAGAAAAAGAAGTTTGGGATGATAAATAAATATGAAGAACGACTGGGGACAGAGCGCATGTTACCGCTTGTTTTTAAGATGGCACTTCCGGCTGTGGCAGCGCAATTTGTTAATTTGCTTTATAGCATGGTCGACCGTATTTATATTGGTCATATCCCTGGGATTGGTACGGATGCATTGGCGGGTGTAGGAGTAACGACTTCTCTTGTTATACTGATTTCTTCTTTTTCAGCGATAGTAGGAGGTGGGGGTGCGCCGTTAGCGGCTATCGCACTCGGACAGGGGGATCGTTCACGTGCCGGAAAAATTCTGGGTAATGGCTTTATCCTGTTAATACTATTTACCTTGTTTACTTCTCTCATCGCATATACCTTTATGGAGCCGATTCTACTCTTTACAGGAGCTTCAGAAAATACATTGGAGTATGCAGTCAACTATCTTTCTATCTATTTATTAGGAACTATCTTCGTAGAAATATCCACAGGATTAAATTCTTTTATCAATGCACAAGGGCGTCCTGCTATCGCCATGTACTCGGTATTAATAGGAGCACTGTTGAATATCGTCCTCGACCCGATTTTCATTTTTTGGCTCGATATGGGAGTAAAAGGTGCAGCTCTGGCTACAGTGCTTTCACAGGCATGTAGTGCAGTGTGGGTTTTAACTTTCCTTTTCTCCCGGCACGCCTCTCTCCCTTTAGAAAAACGTTATATGGCGTTGAACCGGGAAATAATACTTTCTATATTTGCTTTGGGCGTATCACCGTTTATTATGGCAAGTACCGAAAGCCTGGTTGGCTTTGTTCTGAACAGCAGCCTGAAAGATTTTGGAGATATTTATGTCAGCGCATTGACCATCTTGCAAAGTGCGATGCAATTTGCAAGTGTCCCATTAACAGGATTTGCGCAAGGGTTCGTTCCTATTGTGAGTTATAATTATGGGCACGGCGATAAACAACGTGTCAAAGACTGTTTCCGTGTCGCATTGATAACCATGTTCTCATTCAACTTACTGCTGATGTTGTTTATGATTCTTTTCCCCTCAACAGTAGCTTCCGCCTTTACGAGTGATGAAAGATTGATAGAAACAGTCCGCTGGGCAATGCCTGTTTTCTTGGGTGGTATGACTATTTTCGGATTGCAACGAGCCTGCCAAAATATGTTTGTAGCCTTGGGACAAGCAAAAATTTCTATTTTCATAGCCTTGTTGCGCAAAGCAATCCTATTGATTCCATTGGCATTAATATTGCCACATTTTATGGGAGTAGCCGGTGTATATGCGGCTGAAGCAATATCCGATGCGACAGCGGCAATTTGTTGTACTTTGTTGTTCTTCTGGCAGTTCCCCAAAATATTGGGAAAAATCCAAAGGAGCACTTTGCACATAAGATAAATTTCCTGATGTTTATCCATAAATAGAACTAATTATGTAACGGCTTACGTATTTTTGCGAAAAATGTTTGTTCATATTATAAAAAGCTAATATATTTGCGTAATCAATTACGTATTTAGTGACGCAACTAATAAAAGCATGGACTTTTTTAATCAGACAGGCAAATTAGCCATCGGTAGCAGATTACGCATGTTGACCGATAAAATAACAGTAGATGCAGCCGCCATCTATAAAATGTTTGGAGTAGACCTCAAACCGAAATGGTTTCCTGTATTTTTTGTATTATCACGTGGGGAGGCAAAAACCATTACGTCCATAGCCAAAGAGATTGGTCATTCTCATCCTTCCGTGAGTAATATTATTAAAGAAATGGTAGCTAAAGGATTAGTGAAGGAGACAAAGGACAAATCCGACGGGAGAAGAAACATGGTCATGTTATCTGCCAAAGGAAAAAGAATGTCCGACTCTTTTTCGGAACAGTGTATAGATGTTACGGCAGCTATTGAGCAAATCACGCAGCAAACCCGGAATGACCTTTGGGAGGCTATCGAAGAATGGGAGAATCTTTTGTTGGATAAATCCCTGTTGGAGCGGGTGAAGGAAGCGAAAAAGGAACGAGAGAGTAAGGACATCAAAATAGTTCCTTATGAACCTTGCTATCAATCTGCCTTCCGGACCCTTAACGAAGAGTGGATAACTGCTTATTTTCGGATGGAAGAGGCCGATTACAAGGCTTTGGATCATCCAAAGGAATATATTCTTTTAAATGAAGCAATTCCAGAATGCCACTTACATCATCATAGGTAAGTGTTCCCTGTTGCGGCAGTTTTTCAGCCCATTCGTCCTTGGAATAATAAGTAAACTGCAGCAGGGAGGGAATCTCATTCCGATAAACACATTGTTCGGAATATCCATTTTTCTCCCCTTTTGTATCCGTTATCAGAACCACCAGTATAAGAACCAGAAGTGCTCCACAAAACAGCAACAGATAATTACTTTTTTTACTTTTCACTTTTCGCATAATAACTCCTTTATTGCCTGTTGCAGAAAAGAAGCTGCTTTTCAGCAGCTTCTTTTTTCTCTTTTGTATTTTCGGTTCTTTTGTAAACATGCTTCTTTGGTATACTATATGTTTATCTTCCGTACCTTATGATTCTTTTGTACATAAAGATTCTTTCGTCTATTCATACCTTATCTTTAGCAAATATACCCAAAATGCCGTTTCCTGTATTTTGACTCCTAGCAAAGCTAGGTGGGTAACCTCAACCAATACTCTGCCTTCCACTGCAAACGGAGGCCTGACATCCTATTGGAAATATTGGAATCCCGTTTAAAGTAAATGTAGGTTCAAAATAACAGGCGTGTCGAACATCCCAGGCATAAAACTATCTGCTTTTTGTAATTGTTATTATACTCTAATATGTGTCGTTTTTCAATGTAAAATTCCTGTCAAATTGTGGAACAATTTATGATTGCAGATCTTTTGGCGAAAAAGATGCCGGAAAAAGTTCTTCTAATTTCATGACTTTAATGCCGCCAGCTCCATCTTCCATAATTACCTCAAACGTGCTTCCATCTACAAACTCTGTCAGTACCTGCCGACAGACACCACAAGGTGTAAGAGGTTCTTCCCTGTCTCCCACTACAGCAATTGCCAGAAAATCTTTT
>OJOI01001446.1_pt1 | contig 13316 bp, 12 predicted proteins | sample 1598061 | NCBI WGS metagenome assembly OJOI01 (sample SAMN01915224, study PRJEB22387) | human gut metagenome | isolation source: stool | host: Homo sapiens | place: USA
ATAAATTATTTTTATATTTAACCAAAAAAGAAAAACGGCATAGCCGCTTATTCTTTCGTTAGATCCTCACCAAAATACTTGATAGAAATCTTAGATAAAGTTCCATCTTCTTTTAGTTCTTTTAAAGCCTTGTTTACAGCTTTCTTTAAAGAGGCATTATCATCCCCTTTTACCATTGGAATCGCATAGGGTGTAGATTCTTTGGATTGATCCACAATTTTAAATGAACTATCCTTTGTCGTTTGAAGATAATCATTGATTGAAGTAGCCGCATTGATTGTCGCATCTACACCACCACTCTTCACAAGATCCATACATTTCGTTAAATCATCAACACCTTTTACGGTTGCCCCATAATCTTCACCCAATTCCATATAGGTAGATCCAATCGAATTGGCCGTTGTCTTTCCTTTTAAATCACCAAACGAAGTGATTGTCGTATTATCGTTACGAACAACTAAGACTGTATGATCATATGCATAAGGTGTTGAGAAATCAAATTTCTTTTCTCTTTCCTTTGTGATATCGACACCATTAATAACTAAATCATATGTTCCTGTTGAGAGTCCAGTTAATAATCCATCCCATTTACCTTCTACAATGTTGGCTTTTACACCTAATTTCTTGGCAATATTCTTAGCAACTTCCACATCAACACCCACCAATTTATCATTCTTATCATGATAAGAAAATGGTTGCCAATCGCCTTCTAAACCAATTGTGATTTCACCTTTATCTTGAATCGTAGCTAAATGATCCTTACTAGATCCACATCCTGCTAAAGTAAATACCATAGCTGCACTTAATAAGCCTGCTAATAATTTTGAGTATTTTAGATTTTGGGTGGGATTTCACTAATTTGCGGATTCCACTCTTTTTTTGTATTTAAGATTTTAGGTGGTCTTATTTAAGAAATAGGGTGGAATTATTTAAGATTTAGGGTGGAATCCATTGCCTCCAGATGGTATAATGTTCTTGAATTGAAAACCATCTTTAAGATTTAGGGTGGGATTATTTAAGATTTGGGGTGGAATATATGCCAGACAACTATGATATTGGTTTGCCTGAGTTTGATGTCATTGACCGAAAAGAGTCTTCTTCTGGCGATTATGTCTATGTTCTGAAGCTGAAAGATGAACTTAAAGAACAATACAAAACATGTCCTCAGTGTGGAGCTAGAATGCATGTTCATAAAAGGAGCGTTAGAAAGATTAGAGACCTGAATGAACGCGGGCATAACGTTGGATTAGCTATTCAGACAGCACGCTATAGATGCAGTAATAAAGACTGTGGCTACATTTGCAGCGAAGAGTATCCATCTATTGATTCTGGAAAGATGACTATTCGTTTAAGAGAAAGTATCAAAGAAGATGCTTTTCTTGCACCGTTCAAGGAAGTTGCTGACAAATATGCCTTATCGGTTCCAACTGTAGCACTTCTATTCAAAGAAAAAGCGGATGAATTAAGAAAAGAAGCCGATGTATATGCACCAAGAGTTTTAGGAATTGATGAGGTTCACCTTGATAGAAAATACTACGGTGTATTTGTTGATATCGAAAGACGTTCAATCATAGAGATAACTAAAAGCCGAAGCAAAGCTACTGTTAAAGCTTATATCAACAGTCTTCCAAACAAAGAAAACATCATAGCTGTAACTATGGACATGTGGGCTCAATACAGAGACGCCGTACACGACACATTGCCTGGTATTCCTGTTGTGATAGACAAATTCCACGTTATCAAAGAATTGAATGCACAAATGGACGCTGTCAGAGCTTCTATCTCAAATGATATACGAGAACGAGAGGCTAGAACGGCCCTGAAAAATAATCGCTTCCTTCTATTAAAAGGCACGGAAAATCTGACTCCATTACAGGCTCAAAAGCTAAGAGAGTTATTAGAAAAATATCCTATGTTTAGTGACCCTTACGATATGAAGGAAATATTCAGAGCTATCTATCTTTCAGAATCAAGAGCTGAGGCCGAAGCTACTTATGAAGAATGGGTTCGCATCCTCCATGATGAAAAGCATCTGACTTGCTTCGACAACTTTATCAACACCGTAAATCGTTGGCATACCGAGATATTCAATTACTTTGATTATCCATATACAAATGCTCAGACTGAAAGCATGAACAACAGAATCCGTGAAATTGATGGAGCAGGCAGAGGGTACAGTTTTGAGGTATTACGAGATAAGATGGTGCTTCGTCCATACGTTGCAAGACGCTCAGGAGCTGTTGATTTCAGTGTTTTAGATGAGGATGATTAGATGCGAAAATATAATGTAGGGGATATCGTTTTCTTCATATCGAATGGGTATCATGTCCGAGAAGCTACTGTGATTCGTGCTGGAGAGTTCTGTACAATTAAGTTCAATGACGATGAAACTCCAGCAGGAACAAGAGTTCGAGAATCCAAGTTATTCAAAACTAAGCAAGAAGCTGAAGTTGTAGTTGAAAAAACACATAATATACTGTTATACTAGGCTTTGTTGGATGAGCCATAAATCATACATCAAAATCATCCAACACTTCTAATTCCTAGAGCTGGCATTCAACCCTTTCTGTCAGCTCTTTTTATGCTTTTTCTCAAACAAATTTCCAAAATTCACGTTATTTTCACATTGAGTTGCTACAATGGATTGTAGGAGGAACAACACGATGAATAATAAACGTATATTACCGTCCATAGGGTTAGAAGGGACAAAGGGAGAGTTGCTTGAATTTCTATCAGATTTTGAAATCAACAAGATTGCTATCTCATTTGTAGGTAATCAAATGGTTTTCACAACATCTGTTCCTGTAGATGACAAACTCATGGAAATATATGAACAGGCTTACGGAATCTCACAGGTAAAATAAAAGGCTCTAATCAATTGACTAGAGTCTTTTTGTTAGCAGAACATCTGCTGTAATAATCCTTTTTTAAGTTCTTTGTAACCATCTAATTCTTGTTGCTGAGATACAATAAGGTTGTCAATCTCTTCCAATAAACATGTGATTTTATTCTGCTCTTTTATTGTAGGCAATGATATTGGTAATATTTCTAACAATTGTGCATTATAGCTTTGTTGTTTTGTTCCTTGAGTATATGTAATTCCATATTCTTCGCCCACATTTTTATACCATTGAAATAAAAATTTTGTAGTAAGTAGGTTCTCGTTTGGGAACAATGCCATGCATGATTGATTAAGCGTAGTGTTAAAACCTAGTAACGCACAGTTCCCACGAGTCCCAGCCGCTTCAAGCCCTGTAATTGCCATAACAAAAGTGCCTTTAGGGATTATTCTTAGGTTCGCTGATTTTCGCCCTTCTTCAGTTATTGATTCTATACTATCATATACAGTTTGACGATTTAATTCACCACTTGACAACCATTTGACATTTCCATTCCAATAATTGGGTTTGCTTCTTGATGGAGTTTGTCCATTGTACATATCGTTTAATACATCACCTAATTCATATTTTTTCCACTTTCCACTAAACTCTGAAAACCGAATCTCAGGAACTAGCTCGCCTTTTTTAGGGAACATTTTCTGTAACATTCCTTGTTTAAGTTCCCTATAGCCTTCTAGTTCTTTTTCGGCTGATTGAATAAGGGTGTCGAGCTCGGTGAATAAAGATGAGATTTTTTGCTGTTCTGGTAATGATGGTAAAAATACGGGCTGCTTTTTCATATCAGCAAACGGTGGAATATTTTTTAACGCTGACCCATTACTAATTTTGATACCTTCCGAAGAAATCATTTTATCAAATACGCATTTAAATACCATGCTATTGATTACTGATTTTTTAATACGCACTCTCATTAGCGCCTGATTTATAATTCCTTCCTCCGCATCATTTGGTAATTCATATACTTCACCAATAGTTCCTGCACATGAAACGATAATATCACCACCAGATACAGAAAATGACTTCAGGTTTGCTTGAAAATATTCGTCTGTCACAAAATATCGTTCAAGTCTCCAATCCTTAGAAATAGCATTCTGTTGTTCGTAAACTTTTACAGTGCTATTTGATTTTGGTACAAAAATCTTCTTTTTTAAAGCACTACCAAATGGTCCCTTTTTATAGTCTGCGATATCGTTAAATGTTTTTTCTTCCCAATCTGGAAATTGAACCCCGTTCTCTTCTTTAAATCTTAACTTAGGCTCGGTCATTCTTCTTCACCTCCTTGATTCTAGAATAATCTATCGAATCCATTTGTTCGATAAATCCTTTTGTCATTCTCACAAGTTCAATTGTGTTTATCCAGTAAAACTGTTTTAACGAGCGTTCCTCGTTATTATCTAACGGGTACCTCGTCTGTGTACTTGAAGTATCTAATTTATTGATTGCTTCTACCAATTTCTTTAAGTTTTTTAATGTACTCTTATCTTTACCAGACATATTTGATGGTAAATGACTGTAGAATGAATCCCAGACTTTTACTAAATTATGTTCTGATTTAGGCTTTGCATCAAAATTGTAAATAGCTTTTTTAATTGTTAATTCCACAACATGATGACACATATAAACAATCGGAATAGCCAAAGAGTCATTACTAATAGCTAAGCGTATACCTTTCACTTTAGGATGATTTTGCTCATGTTCGGTCTTTGCTAATATTTCAGCAGCTGATATATAAGACCTAATATATTCATTTAACGACTCTTTTTTTACACATTCGTCTTTATAAATTGGAGTTAATGCCATCATAGAAAAATCTTTGATTGTAACATCATTTGGGCCATTCATACTTTGTTTATACATCTTTTCATCATTGACTGTTAGAAAAGTATATTTGTCAAATATCATATTAAATATCCTGTACTCCTAATTCACGAAGCATTCGATTTACGGTATTTAATGTAGCTTGTTTCTGTTCTTTAGCATCTTTGATTTTACTGCGAACATCATCTAAATTAATTGGAGTTTCTTCTTCAAATGTATCTACGTAACGAGGAATATTCAAGTTGTAATCATTATCTTCTTTGACTTCAGATAATGGGGCTTTATATGCAAATTTATCCACATTTACACGATTCTTATAACCTTCTACAATTCGTGTAATATCTTCTTCTGTTAGTTCATTCATGTTTTTACCTTTTTTGAAGTACTTGCTGGCATCCATGAAGAAGATATTGTCTGAATCACCATTACGATTCTTCTTTAAAATCATTACAATTGTAGGAATCGAAGTTCCATGGAAGAGGTTAGCTGGAAGACCAATGATAGCATCCACAACATTCAATGTTCCAATCAAATATTCACGAATCTTCTTTTCAGCTCCGCCACGGAACAGAACTCCATGTGGAAGCAACACGGCAATTCGTCCATCGTTTGACATATGATAAACCATATGCTCAACGAATCCTAAATCAGCATAGCTTTTAGGAGGTAAGGCACATGACGCAAATCGAGGGTCGTTTTCAAATGACTTTGAAAAATCGAATTTTAGGCTGTATGGCGGATTCGCTACCTGCAACTGGAATCCTTCAGAAACGTTTTTGAAGTTATCATGAGCTAAAGTATCATCGTTGTAAGTAGTGAAACTCCTATATGGAACTCCGTGCATCAACAGGTTCATACGAAGTAGATTATAGGTTACTCCATTTTTTTCTTGAGCGTAGAAATGAGATACATTGTGAGTAGAAAGTTCCTTTTGAACTTCAAGAAGTAAGGAGCCTGAACCAGCCGCACAGTCGCATACGGAATGAGCGCTTTCCAGTCCTACAGTTACAAGCTTCGCTAAAAGCTCAGACGCACACATAGGCGAAAAAAATTCTCCCCCTTTCTTTCCAGCGTCAGAAGCAAATAAGGCAATCAACTGCATATAGGCTGTTCCAAGCACATCGAACTTAGCGTTTTTAAAATCGAATGGGATATCTCCAACTTTTAACATAACCTTTCCAATCAATGCCGTTCTTTCAGATACTTCTTTTCCTAAATCCTTGTCCTGAAGGTTCATATCATCAAACAACTTATCAAAAGCTGCCTCTGATTCCTTCCCCAATGTAGATTCCGTCAACTTTTGAATTGCCTTTTCAAGATGAGCAATAGAGAAGGTATTCTCTTTGATTTCATCAACCATAGATTTGAACAAGTACTGAGGCTCAATAACGTATCCAAGATGGTCGATAGCCCATCCTTTTACTACGTCTACATATTCTGGGCTTTTTAATGCATCAATGTACGTAATTCCATCCTGAGCCAAAAGGTCATCCATATAGCCTTCTGTTCTTTCGGATAAATATCTGTAGAATATAATGCCTAAAATATAGTTCTTAAACTTTGAGGAATCCATACTTCCTCTTAAATCGCAGGCAATCGCCCATAGGCTTTTTGCAAGCTCTTGTGATTTCTGATTAATATCTTCTGCTGCCATTTAGCACCCTCCTTTATGAAAAGCGAAGGACAACCATTAGTTGCCCTCAGCTGTAAATTTATCAAACATATCTTCAATGAATATCTGCAAATCATTGATGATTTTTGTTGTTTTAAGCAACCCAAGATTCAACGATTTAATCTGATTTCGAATCATTTCTCTTGAGATTGAGTTTTCATCTGTAAAATACTTGTTCAACAGGTCTGATACGAGCTCAGCACTGATTCCGTGGTCTTCGGCAAAGTTCTTGATTGATGATTCTAGCATTTCTCGTTCGTACTGTTCGAATGCTGCTTCGATATCTTCATCAGGGTCCAAATCAAAGAATCGAGTCGTGATAAAACTTTTCATGATGTCCTGTTTGTAACGCATCTTTTCGTTGTCAGAACGTTCGATTTCGCGAAGAACTAAATCAATTGACTTTTCCATTTCTTCCTTGTTGTTTCGGTTGATATCTTTCAAAAGGTTCAAGATGTAGACCACATTGATTTTATCTGTACGAACCAACTCAATGTTGAAGTCGATATCAGCAAGAATGGATTCCTTGCCAGTTTTCTCACTTTTCTTCATTTCATCGTAGAAAGTCAAATACCATCCTTTGTAATCAGCGTAATTCTGTTCATCAAGAATTGCGTCGATATCGTCCCAATCAAATTTGCTGAACGTCTTTAATACTGCCAAAGTATGAGCAATCTTACGGAAAGCAAATACATAGTCACGCTGTTGATTCTCGTCAACCAGCTCACCAGCATCATCTGGGGTTGGTGTAATCTGACGTAAATCCTCGCATTGTTTACGATACTCTGATAGGTAGTATTCATAAGACTCCAATAAATACTCATTTGGGTCTCCATCGCCAGAGAATAGCTTCAACGCATCATCCTGAGCCTTTTTGATGTTACGGTATGTGATGATTTGTCCAAACTGTTTTGTCACCTTGCTGACACGGTTTGTACGACTATACGCCTGAACTAGATTGTGCCATACCAAGTTCTTATCCAGAATCAATGTATTTGTTGCCTTGCTGTCAAATCCAGTAAGGAACATATCTACAACAAGAAGCAAATCTACCTGTGGCAAATCCTTTTGCTTTAGACGTTTCGCAATATCTTTTCGATAGCCATCGAATGTTTCGATGTCAAAGCTTGTACCAAATGTCTCGTTATAGTCTTTCATACATTCTTCTAGATACTGTCTAGAATACTTATCCTGTCCTTCATCCAAGTCCTCGTTTGCTGTGAATGTGAAGATAGCTGCAATTTTCTTGCCGTTAGGATTATGGTTCTTCATGTAGTGATAATACTCCATCAAAGTCTTGATTTTATCTGTAGCAAAGATAGCCGTATATACATCTTTACCTTCAGGATGTGTGTGTCTATCCAAGTTCTTTAAGATGTCATCAGCCACAAAGGCGATACGTTGAGGGTCGTGATACAACTCATCAATGTCGATATGATGCTGTTTGCAGTACTCAGGGTCATCAATCTTGGTTGGGTCTAACCCTTCCTTTTGAATCTGTTTTGCTGAGATGGAACGCATGTATTCAACAGAGAAACGAAGTACGTTACCATCAGCAATGGCTTCCTTAATCATGTATTTATGGATACATGCATCCACCTTATCTCCTGAATAGAAGACATCAGCCGTTGTTCTTCCAGTAGCTCCTTTGTTCTCTTTAAAGATAGGAGTTCCAGTGAATCCGATGTAATTCGCATTCTGGAAGTGCTTTTTGATTTCAGCATGCATCTTTCCAAACTGAGAACGATGACATTCATCTATGATAAAGATACATTTCTTTGTTTTGTATGTATCCATAATATCTGTATAACGCTTGTTTCTTAGAGCGTTAGCCATCTTCTGAATTGTTGTGATAATCATCTTTTTGGATGAATCTTCAAGCATTTTAACAAGCTCTTTCGTGCTGTCTGTAGCATCTACGCAGCCTGGGTCAAAACTGTTGTATTCGTCAACCGTCTGGTCGTCCAAGTCCTTACGGTCAATCAGAAAGAATACCTTGTCGATTCTGCGGTCATCTCGAAGTGTTGTGGCAAGCATGTAGCTGGAAATCGTTTTACCACTGCCTGTGCAGGCAAAATTAAAACCGTTCATATTTGAAAGCATGATTCTATCAATTGAACGCTTAACAGAGTAGATTTGATATGGTCTTAAAACAATCAATGTTGGCTCAGTCTTCTTGATAATCATGAATTTAGTCAACATCTCTGTAATATTGAATCTTGTCAGGAAGTCAGATGTAAACTCCATCAGTCTGTTGATTCTTTTGTTCACACTGTCAGTCCAGTAGAATACCAGTGATTTCAATACGTTCTGTTCCTCACCCTCCACATCACGTTCGTTTACATTGGCAAAATACTTTGTTTGAGTACTGTTGGATACAACGAAAATTTGGATGTATCTAAACAGTCCTTTGAATGAAAAACGTCTGTATCTGTTGATTTGGTTGACTGCCTCATTGATTTCAACTCCTGGACGTTTTAACTCTACCTGAACAAGAGGTAATCCATTAATCAATAATGTTACATCATAACGATTCTTGTAAACAACATCCTTCATGTGAGCTTTATCCATCGTTATTTGATGAGCTACCTGAAATATGTTGCGAGTTGAATCGTCTGTTATAAACTCTAAATAAACACTCTTTCCATTGTCCAACTCTAGAACCCATTGTTCTCTTAATATTTTGGCTGATTCATAAACGGTATGACCATCCAATCGAAGCATGACTTTATCGAACTCAGCATCAGAAAGCTTTGCTTCTCCTTTAGCTTCCTTTAGTACTTTCTCATTCAACTTACATAGCTGAATCCTAAAGTTCTTGATTACATCATCATAATTGTTTAACTGGACATAGTCATATCCCATAGTAGTAAGTTTATCAATAAAGATATCTTCTACTTCATATTCACTTTGTGCTCTAGGCATATCTTAGCCTCCTTTACAGGATTAAAAATCCCACCCTAAATCTTAAATATAGTATATCATATTTCGCAGTCTGTTCTCAATATAACAATATGTTATTTTCCACCCTAAATCTTAAATATAAAAATGAGCATAAAAAAAGAGAGTGGAAAAAACCACCCTAAAAATTAAATGCCCATAATTTTTTCATGTTACAGTTCCTCTTTTCTTAAAAATTCTTTTGTTCGTTCTTGTTTTGGATTTTCAAAGAATTCCTTTGAACTTCCCTCTTCAATTATTTTTCCTTCTTCCATCAAAACCACATGATTAGAAACATGTTTCGCAAAAGACATCTCATGCGTAACCACAACCATAGTCATTCCTTCATTGGCTAATGTCTTCATTACACTTAATACTTCTTGAATCAATTCTGGATCCAGTGCTGAAGTTGGCTCATCAAAATAAATGATGTCAGGGCTTGTTGCTAATGCTCTTGCGATTGCGACACGCTGTTGTTGTCCACCCGATAATTGTAAAGGATAATGATTAGCACGATCTTTCATCCCTACTTTTTCAAGCATCTGCATACCAATCACGTTAGCCTCTTCTTTAGAAACATTTCTAGCTACAGTAAGACCTAACGTTACATTTTGTAGAGCTGTTTTATTCGCAAATAAATTGTAATTTTGAAACACAAATCCCGTATGCTTTCTAAGATCTGCAATTTCCTTCTTTGATGTATTTGACAAATCATAAGATTGATCTTTAAAAATCAGCGTTCCTGCATCCGCTGTCTCTAAATAATTCATACAACGAAGTAAAGTTGTCTTACCTGATCCTGAAGGACCTAATATCGCAACAACATCCCCTTTATTTACGGTCAGATCAATGCCTTTTAAAACATGTAACTTTCCAAACGATTTATGAATATCTTTAATTTCTAATAAAGCCATACACTATCTCCTTGCCTGATAATAATTCAGCTTCTTTTCACCCCAAGACTGTAACCAAGTTAAAACTGTACAGAAAATCAAATAGACTAAAGCTACTTCGATATATAGCTGCATAAATTGATAGGTTCTTCCGGCAATTCTTTCTGTCTGCATAAACATTTCTGTAACAGTAATATTGGCAGCTAAAGATGTATCTTTAACAAGTGAAATCAAGTTATTAAACAAAGATGGAAAAGCACTTCGAAAAGCTTGTGGTAAAATAATATGCATCATGATCTGCATATAGCTCATTCCTACACAGTATCCGGCTTCCATTTGTCCTTGTGATACACTTTCAATCGATCCACGAATAGTTTCAGCACAATACGCACCTGTATTTAATGAGAATACAATAAGAGCTGCAGTAATAGCCGATATTCTCACACCAATTGACTGCATACCAAAATACATAATAAATAATTGTACTAACATGGGTGTTCCTCTAAATATCCATATATAGAATTGAACAACATATTTCAAAACTGGTACTTTCGCATATTGGATCATGGCACATACAATAGCTATTATCATCGCAAAAATAAATGATACGAGCGCAAGTGGTAATGTCATTATAATTCCTGATATAAATATTTTTGGGAATGATTCTAAAAACAATTCCATTCTTTCCCTCCTTAAAATCTTTTTATTAGTTTACACCCTAAAGCAAACTTTAGGTCAACTAAATCAATCCAAACGATTTTAATATCGTTAACCAGAATGTAATACTAAAAGCACTAAGCAATGTTGTTAACATCACAACACTTGATGTTAAAACACCTTTATGTCCCATACTTTTAGCCATCACAAAGCCAGATACGGTTGTACTAGAACCGCACATAATCAAAATGGCAACTAAAGCTTGATTTCTAAATCCCAATAGAGCTGCTATCGGTAAAAAGAGAGCACAAAAACCAATTAACTTCATAAATGTACAGAATAAGGATGGCTTTAATTCCCCTTTTGCCTGATCAAAATCAAAAGTGGCTCCCATCGCCATTAAGCCAAGTGGTGTTGCCGTACTTGCGATCATTGAAATCGTTTTATTGATAACTTGAGGCAATTGAAATGGTAATAAACTAACAAGTACACCTACAACAATTCCTAGAATCAGAGGATTCTTTAAAATTCCAACAAACGTCTTCTTATAGTTAACCTTTGATTGTTCAGCCTTAAAGAAAGATAAAATCACAACCGACACGACATTATAGACAAATACCACACTCATCAACATCAATGGGGCAACACCTACGTCTGGATAAATATTCGCTGTTAATGCAAGTCCTAATAAGGCAGCACTACTTCTGTAACAAGCTTGAATAAATTCACCTTGAATTGCTTTATCTTTTAAACGTAATGAAAATAATATAGATAATAAAATGCTCATTAAAGTAGCTACTACGCAAAATACGACAAACTTTGTATCCCAAAGATCTTTAAAATTAGATTTAGACACATCGACAAACAACAATAGTGGCAATGATACTTTAAAGACAAATGAATTTAGTTTGGATGCCAAAGCATCTTCTAAAATATTCATTTTATTTAAGAAATAACCGACAACCATCAATAGAAAGATGGGAATCGTTGCATTTAAGCTAAATAATAAATTTTCCACAAAATCCCTCCAAAACTTTCTTAAAATTTTAGCACAAATATTGGATAATATGCACTAAAACACTTATATGTGACATTATTATCAATTTGTAACTTGTATGTAAGCGCTTGAACTCGTAAAATGAAATTAACAAGTATACAAGGAGGAAATAATACTTATGGCAAATCGTTTTATTTTAAATGAAACAAGTTATCATGGTGCTGGAGCCATCAAAGAAGTGGTTACAGAAATTAAAGCACGTGGATTAAAGAAAGGTTTAGTTGTTACAGATAAAGACTTGATCAAATTTGGTGTAGCTACTAAAGTTACAGACTTATTGGATGAAGCTGGACTTCCTTATGAAATTTATGATGAAGTTAAGGCAAACCCAACTGTTGAACAAGTTAAAAATGGTGTACAAGCTGCCAAAAATGCAGGTGCTGACTATTTGATTGCTATTGGTGGTGGAAGCCCACAAGATACTTGTAAAGGTATTGGAATTATCTTGGCTAACCCTGAATTTGAAGATGTAGTTAGCTTGGAAGGTGTTGCTCCAACTAAAAACAAATCAATTCCAGTTATCGCAATCGCTACTACAGCAGGTACAGCAGCCGAAACTACAATCAACTATGTAATTACAGATACTGAAAAGAAAAGAAAATTCGTTTGTGTAGATGCTCACGATATTCCTGTTGTTGCGATTATCGATCCAGAAATGATGTCAAGTATGCCAAAAGGTTTAACAGCAAGTACGGGACTTGACGCATTAACTCACGCTATTGAAGGATATACAACTTTAGCCGCTTGGGAACTTGCTGATACATTAAACTTAAAAGCAATCGAAATCATTTCAAGAAGCTTACGTGCTGCATGTGCTAACGATCCAAAAGGACGTGAAGACATGGCTTTAGGACAATATATGACAGGTATGGCATTCTCTAACGTTGGTTTAGGTGTTGACCATGGTATGGCTCACCCATTAAGTGCATTCTATGGAATCCCTCATGGTGTAGCTTGTGCTACATTACTTCCATATGTTATGGAATTCAACAAAGATTACACAGGTGAAAAATTTAGAGAAATCGCTCGTGTAATGGGAGTTGAAGGGGTTGATGAAATGTCTCAAGAAGAATATCGTCAAGCAGCTATCGATGCCGTTATTCAATTAAGTAAAGATTGCGGAATTGCTCAAAGCTTAAAAGAAATCGGTGTTAAGGAAGAAGATTTACCAACATTAACAGATTCAGCTATGGCTGACGTATGTACAGGCGGTAACCCTCGTCCATGTACTACAGAATTGATCTTCGACTTATATAAATACGCATTTAACGGAAGAGACTAATTTTATATTGAAAGGCAAATGTTTGCCTTTCTTTTTTTGTGCAAAGTCACATTTAATAAAATGGGATATAGACATCATTAATGTCAAATAGGCTTGT
>OJOI01001467.1_pt1 | contig 13198 bp, 10 predicted proteins | sample 1598061 | NCBI WGS metagenome assembly OJOI01 (sample SAMN01915224, study PRJEB22387) | human gut metagenome | isolation source: stool | host: Homo sapiens | place: USA
TGCATTGCAAAATATATCCTCTCCAATTGGGGTTAGCGAGTTTAATGTAAAGGAGTTACTTCCTGATAATCTGAAAAGTAAATTGCCAACAATTGAGGAAGTTGAAGAAGAACTTAACAAATTTGTAGAATAATAAAGGTTATCCGATATGAAATACTTGTATATATCAAGAAATCAAAGCATTAGTTTTAATGAAGACTATTGGTACATTAATGGCATTGAGCAAAAAAGACCTATCGAAGAGATAAGGACAACTGAGGAATTAGCTAAGAATGGTACAAAACAATATATGAGAAGTCTATTGACCAATCTATTTTCTCACTTTAAGCATATATCGATATTAACAGCAGCAGGAACTTCTATGGATAATGTGGTTAAAACAACAGTATTCATTAAAGAAATGAATGATTTTGGAAAGATTAATGAAATCTATAAGAAGTACTTCAAAGAACCATTTCCAGCTCGTTCTTGTGTAGAAGTTGCAAGACTTCCTAAGGATGTTCTTCTTGAAGTGGAAGCAATTGCATGGAAGTAAGAAAAGTTAATGGCTTCTTTATTATATTTGTAATAGGTTATATCGGATTATCTGTTGTGTGTGCATCGATTATGGCTTATGCACAGAATTCAGGTATAGCTGTGCCTGACTGGATTCAGTATGTTATGTCAGAAGGGATAATTCTTCTTATTGCAATTATATATATGATTGTTCAGAAGATAGATCCTATTAGGGAGATTCCATACAAAAGAATAGGCATAGTTGATGTAATTCTTTCACTTGTTGCAGGATACTGCCTTATTCCGGCAGTATTATTAATAAGTAATCTTAGCATGTTGTTTTCAACTAATTATCTTGAGGAGGGAACAACAACACTGCTTACATATCCATTTGCGATGCAGGTTATATTGCTGGCAGTTATTCCACCGCTTGTAGAAGAACTTATATTCCGTGGGATATTCTTTGGCTCTTACAGGAAAGCCGGAATGACAGGTGCTGCACTAATGAGCGGATTATTATTCGGTTGCTTTCATCTTAATATTAATCAGGCGTTGTATGCATTTGTTATAGGAATTGTGTTTGCATATATGGTTGAGGCTACAGGTTCTTTATGGTCGTCAGTTATTGCACATTTTGCGGTAAATACATATTCAATAGGAATTGTACAGATTCTTAAGATGGCGGGAATGTATGCGCAGGATGGCAGTGTATCTGAAACATTTGAAAATGCAGAGAGTGTGGCAGGTCAGAGCACATCAATTACGGTTGTGCAGATTGCGATGATTGCTGTTATAGCAGCAGTATTCATGATGCTTGCTGTATTATGTATAAGAACAATGGCAAAACGTCATGGAAATCTTGAAAAAATGAAGATTCAGACTGTTAAATTATCACATATAAAGAATTATTTTACAGCTCCGGTTATTGTTGGCATTGTTGTGTGCGTAATGTATATGATAATGCTTGAATTTTCAGGAACTCTTTAGAAAAATATAAAGCCCATGTACATAGAAAACTGTGTACATGGGCTTTGTATTTCTAAAGACATGCATAGGGAAAACTGAATCAGATTCTTAAGTCAATATTCTGACCAAGTTCTGGTGTAACGGATGCTTCCATCATCTTAGCGATATCAGCACCAGCCGTTTCAACTGTATCAAGATTCTTCTTTAGCATTGCAATCTGGATATCATTAGTTATGCCAGATGTACTTATGTTAGTAGATAAACCAGCTATAGTCATAATCATTCCTCCAATCGTGTACATATATAACAGATGCGCATGAATAATAAAGTAAATACCCTATTGCTCTTTTTTATTATATATTTAAAAGGTTTTTATTTCAACAAACAATTAAAAACATAAACAGCATTAGTGATGTTTGCAGATAAACAGGTGGTAAATTTGTACAATTTATACATAAGAGGACTGGCTATGGTAAATTTGCAAAAAAAACGAGGAAAAGATTTGTAAAAATGTAATGTGGTAAAAAAGTCCTATTTAGTGTATTATAATTACATCAAAAGCGCAAAGGCGCATTTATATTAGGAGGATATTTAATAATGGCAAGTTTATCGCTTAAGAATGTTTGTAAAGTATATCCTAACGGTTTCGTAGCTGTTAAGGATTTTAATCTTGAAATTGCTGATCAGGAGTTCATCATCTTCGTAGGACCTTCAGGATGTGGTAAGTCTACTACACTTCGTATGATCGCAGGTCTTGAGGAAATCAGCTCAGGTGAGTTATGGATCGGTGATAAGATGGTTAATGATGTAGAGCCTAAGGACAGAGATATCGCTATGGTATTCCAGAACTATGCTCTTTATCCACATATGTCAGTATATGATAACATGGCTTTCGGTCTTAAGTTAAGAAAAGTTCCTAAGGCAGAGATCGACAAGGCTGTACATGAAGCTGCTAAGATTCTTGATATCGAGCACCTTCTTGATCGTAAGCCAAAGGCTCTTTCAGGTGGTCAGAGACAGAGAGTTGCTATGGGACGTGCTATCGTTCGTAGCCCTAAGGTATTCCTTATGGATGAGCCTCTTTCAAACCTTGATGCTAAGTTAAGAGTACAGATGCGTGTTGAGATTTCTAAGCTTCACCAGAGATTACAGACAACTATCATCTATGTAACACATGACCAGACAGAGGCTATGACACTTGGTACAAGAATCGTAGTTCTTAAGGATGGTATCATTCAGCAGGTAGATACACCTCAGAACCTTTACAATACACCTAACAACATCTTCGTTGCTGGATTCATCGGATCACCTCAGATGAACCTTATCGACGCAGAAGTTAAGGCTAACGGTTCACAGGTTGACCTTGTACTTTCTGATACAGTTACAATTACTCTTCCAGTTGAGAAGAGCAAGAAGCTTATCGATGGCAACTATGTTGGTAAGACAGTTGTAGTTGGTATCCGTCCAGAGGATGTTAAGGATGATGCAGAATTCATCGCTAAGAATGCAGATTCTAAGTTTACAGCTACAGTTAAGGTATACGAATTACTTGGTGCAGAAGTTAACCTTCACTATGAAATCGGTGATGTAACATGTACAGCTAAGGTAAATCCTCGTACAACAGCAAGACCTGGTGATGAAGTAACATTTGCTATGGATGTTGAAAGACTTCATGTATTCGATAAGGAAACAGAAATCGTTATCACACACTAATTATTAAATGAATCTTAATTATGAAGGGGAAATGCAATAAATTTGCATTTCCCCTTTTTTTTTTTGCCGTTTTGCTTTACAATAAGATAGAATATGTACGAATAAAAGGTAAGTGGTAGACAGAAAGGGATAACAATGATATCTAATAGAATTTTACAGACAACTGTAGAGGGACTTAAGGCTATTTCACGAGTGGATTTGTGCATTGTGGATGCAGATAAGAATGTTGCAGCCAAGACTTTTGATAATGTTTCAGAATGCCTTGCGGATGCGATTAGTTTTATTGATTCGCCAGCAGAGAGTCAGGCAGTTAATGGTTTTCAGTTTTTTAAGGTTGAAGATGATGGCAATCTTGAATATATAATCATGGCAAGAGGAACAAGTGATGATGTATATATGGTTGGAAAGCTTACTGCATTTCAGATACAGAATCTGCTTGTAGCATATAAGGAGAGATTCGATAAAGATAACTTTATCAAGAATCTTCTTCTTGATAATCTTCTTCGAGTTGATATGTATACAAGAGCAGAGAAACTTCATATTGAAACTGATGTTAAGAGAGTTGTATATATTATTGAGACTAAGCACGAAAAGGATACTAATGCTTTAGAGACAGTAAGAACTCTTTTTGCTAATAAAACAAGAGATTTCATTACAGCAGTTGACGAAAAGAGTATAATTCTTGTTAAGGAAGTTAAAGGCAATGAGTCATATGATGAACTTGACAAGACAGCTGATGTTATAATTGATATGTTAAGCACTGAGGCGATGAGTGCGGCACATGTTGCTTATGGTACAATTGTTAATGACATAAGAGAGGTTTCAAGATCTTACAAGGAAGCTAAGATGGCACTTGATGTGGGAAAGATTTTCTACAGCAATAAGAATGTTGTTGCTTACAACAGATTAGGAATAGGTCGTCTTATATATCAGCTTCCTATACCATTATGTCAGATGTTCATTAAGGAGATATTTGAAGGAAAGGCTCCTGATGATTTTGATGATGAGACTTTGTCAACAATTAACAAGTTCTTTGAGAACAGCCTTAATGTTTCAGAAACATCAAGACAGCTTTACATTCATAGAAATACACTTGTTTACAGACTTGATAAAATACAGAAGATAACCGGGCTTGACCTCAGAGTGTTTGATGATGCAATAACATTTAAGATTGCTCTTATGGTAGTTAAGTACATGAAGTATATGGAAAGTAAAGATACATTTTAGTAATTTTTGGAGGAAATGATACATGATAATCATGGAAGATGTTACGAAGACATATTCCCCTGGCGGTGCTGGGCTTAATGGAATTAATCTTCACATCCAGAAAGGTGAATTCGTATTTATAGTAGGTAAGAGTGGTTCAGGTAAGTCGACTCTTATCAAACTATTACTTAAGGAATTAGATCCTACATCAGGTAAGATATATGTTAATAAGAAATATCTCAATAAGATAACAAGAAAGAAGCTTCCGTATCTTAGAAGAGATATTGGTGTAGTATTCCAGGATTTCCGTCTGTTACCAGACAGAAATGTATATGAGAATATCGCATTTGCACAGAAGGTAGTAGAAGCTCCTAACAGAAAGATTAAGTCAAGAGTACTTGCGATGCTTTCCATGGTAGGACTTCTTGACAAATATAAGGCTTTTCCTAATGAGTTATCAGGTGGTGAGCAGCAGAGAATCGCAATTGCAAGAGCGCTGGTTAACAAGCCGGCTATATTGTTGTGCGACGAGCCAACAGGTAACCTTGATCCTGCCAATTCTAATGAAATCATGAAGATTCTTAATCAGGTTAATAAGCAGGGAACAACAGTACTTGTAGTTACCCATAATATGGAGATAGTTCAGCAGATGAAGAAGAGAACTATTACTATGAGTGAAGGAAAGATTATCAGCGATCAGGAAAAGGGTGGTTATTTCTATGAAGATTAGGTCATTAGCATATCATATTAAAGATGGATTTAAGAATATCCATCGTAATAAGATGTTCTCACTGGCATCAATAGCAACAATTACAGCATGTATATTCCTTTTTGGAGTATTCTATTCTATAGTGGTTAATTTTCAGTATATGATTAAGAAGGCTGAGACAGAGGTCTGTGTAACAGTTTTCTTTGACGAAAATCTCAGTGAGACGGATATTAAGAAGCTTGGAGATGAAATCAGCAAAAGAGAAGAAGTATCAAGAGTTCAGTATGTATCAGCTGATGATGCATGGGAAAGCTTCAAGGGTGAGTATTTCGCCGCATATCCTGAACTTGCAGAAGGCTTCAAGGATGATAATCCTTTAGCTAATTCTTCTTCTTATGAAGTATATCTTAAGGATGCAAGTAATCAGGGTACACTGGTTAAGTACCTTGAGAATAAGGATGGAATAAGACAGGTTAACCGTTCAGAGGTTACAGCAAGCGGACTTGCCAGTGCAGCAAGACTTGTAAGTTATGTTGCAGTTGCAGTAATTGTTGTTCTTCTTGCGGTATCTATATTCCTTATTACTAATACAATTGTAATTGGTATTACAGTACGAAAAGATGAGATATCAATCATGAAATATATAGGAGCTACGGATGCATTTGTTAATGCGCCATTCTTCGTAGAAGGTATCGTTATAGGACTTATAGGTGCTATTATTCCGGTAGCAATATTGAGGTATATTTATGGTGGAGTTGTTAATTTTGTTCTTGGAAAATTCTCTGTTTTACAGAATATATTAGCATTTATGCCAGCATCAGAAGTATTTGAGGTACTTATTCCGGTAGCAGTTATTCTTGGAATTGGTATTGGTCTTATAGGAAGTTTCTTCGCTGTAAGAAAGCATGCCGATGTATAGTTTCGGATAGTTTTTGGGGGCTTTTGCAAACGGATGCAGAAGTCCCTGTTTGTTTTTAGAAAACATTTTAATTATGGTAAAGGAGTGGCTGTATGGAGAAAGCACTGTTTTGTAACAATTTAATAAAGAAAATAACAGCGGCACTCATGATTGTAATGCTGCTTATACCGTATTGTTTTGCACAGGTTACATTTGGAGATAATAAATCGGATCTGAAGAATGCCCAGAACCAGCAGAATGATATACAGAATAAAAAGAAAGAAACAGAAGACAAGATTGCTCAGCTTAAGGCACAGAGTTCAGACCTTACATCTCTTATTCAGGGACTGGATGCCCAGATGGGAGAATTGTCAGCGTCATTAGATGATATTAATACCCAGATTGCAACATTAGAGGCTGAGATTGAGGAGACACAGGCACAGCTTGAGCAGGCTGAGGCTGATAAGGAAAGCCAGTATGAGGCTATGAAGCTTCGAATCCAGTTTATGTATGAGCATAATGATTATACATATGTTGAAGTGCTTTTATCATCACAGAGTATGGCGGATATGCTTAATAAATTTGAGTATATTAATAAGATATCAGAGTATGACAGACAGATGCTTGAGGAATATCAGTCAACGATTAATCTTATATCATCTTCTAAAGTAAAGCTTGAAGAAGATAAAGAGACTCTGACTGCCAGTCAGGAGGCACTTCAGGCACAGGTTGATGCACTTGAGGTTGTCCAGAATGAGAAGACTGCCCAGCTTAATGCTTTGAGTAAGAATACGGCTGATCAGGTGGCTTATAAGAAACAGCTCGAAGCTGACGAGAAGAAGCTCGATGCAGAGATTGCTTCTATAACAGCCAAGATTAAGGCAGAGGAAGCAAACGGAGTTACTCCGTCTAACAGATATGATGGCGGAACTTTCAAATGGCCAACAACAAGTACAAGAATAACTTCTCCATACGGAGATACATCTGACAGAACTTCACCGCATAAAGGTGTGGATATTGGAGCGGTCAGGGCAGGAGTTTCAGGTGATCCTGTATATGCAGCTTATGACGGTAAAGTTGTTATTGCACACAGACAGAGTGAGTATTACTCAACAGCGGGTAATTATGTGATGATTTATCATGGTAATGGACTGTATACGAGATACCTGCATCTTGATAGTTTAAATGTATCAGTAGGAGCCCAGGTGACGAAAGGACAGAAGCTTGGTGTTATGGGTAATACGGGTAATTCATTTGGCGCGCATCTGCATTTTGATGTAATGCTCAATGGTTCATATGTTAATCCTATGCCATATTTTAATAAATAATTCAACTTAACAGGAGGACTCAATGGAATATGATAATAACAGACCTTTTTCTTCGGAATGGGCCGCACAGGAACGAAAGAGAAAACATGCTTTAGGCAAAGGCGTTATTATTGGTGTTGTGGCAACACTGCTGGTTGTGATATTGGCGTTGTCATGCGTATTCATGGGACTTATAAGAAGTGGTAATCTTCATATTGGAATTGACGGACGTATATATGTTCAGGATGTTGGAACAAGTGATAATGAAGGAATCGGAACTAAGGTTGAAGGTAAGCTGAATGCTCTTGATTCGTTGCTTGGAGATGGATTCTACTTTGATGATGTAGATGATGAAAAGGCTGCAGACAACATTTTTAAGGCATATCTTGCTGCATATGGTGATAAATATACTGTTTATTATACGCCTGAAGAATATAAGTCAATGATGGAGTCAACATCAGGTTCTTTCTATGGAATTGGTGCGGTATGCCAGAAGGCTGATGATGGTTCAATACTTATATCTGAGGCATATGAGGATGCACCGGCATATAAGTCTGGTATCAGAAATGGAGATAAGGTAACAGAGGTTAATGGTGAGGATATTACAGGAATGGACCTTTCTGTAGCAGTTGCCCTTATTAAGGGCGAGAAGGGTACAGATGTTAACCTTACTGTTATGAGAAATGGCGAGAAGCTGAGTTTCACAGTTACAAGAGACAAGATTGATATTAAGACTGTTTCATCAGAGGTGCTTGAGAATAATATAGGTTATATTTATATTTCACAGTTTGATGATGTTACAACAGAGCAGTTTAAATCGGCTGTTGATGACCTTCAGAAGCAGGGAATTACAGGACTTGTAATTGATATAAGAAATAATCCTGGTGGAGTTCTTAAGACTGTGGCTGATATGCTAGATTATATTCTTCCGAACGGACTTATCGTGTATACAGAGACTAAGTCTGGTAAGAGACAGGAATATTCAGGTTCTGATAATCATGAGCTTAATATTCCGATGGCAGTTTTGGTAAATGGCAATAGTGCAAGTGCATCTGAGATATTTGCCGGTGCAATGCAGGATTATGATAAGGCACAGATAATCGGAACACAGACATTTGGTAAGGGCATTGTGCAGACAATCCGTCCGCTTACTGATGGAAGTGCGGTTAAGTATACAATTGCCAAATATTTCACTCCTAAGGGACAGGATATTCACGGCAAGGGAGTGACACCTGACAGTATTGTGGAGCTTCCGGATGATGCGACTGAAGATGTGCAGTTGAAGGCAGCAGTAGAGTATCTCAATGGAAAAATGAGTGTCAGCGCGGCAGAATAACGAATATAGAGGTATGGAATAAAGTACAGGACAAATCGAATGTTTGTTCTGTACTTTTTGGCTGTTATATTGTATAATGAGGGAAATGCATTTTCTTTCAGAAAACAAGGAGGGCAAAATCCCTCTCCTCACCAAGGGGTTCGGATTTTGCTTCGCAAAATAGGGAGGGCTTTATGGACAGATTTGTATTACATTCGGATTTTAAGCCGATGGGCGACCAGCCGCAGGCTATTGAAGCACTTACAAAGGGCTTTGAGGAAGGCAATCAGTTTGAGACTCTAGTTGGTGTAACTGGTTCTGGTAAAACATTTACAATGGCGAACATTATACAGAATGTTCAGAAACCTACACTTATTATAAGCCATAATAAGACACTGGCAGCGCAGTTGTATGGGGAGATGAAGGAGTTCTTTCCAGAGAATGCGGTTGAGTACTTTGTCTCCTATTATGATTATTACCAGCCAGAGGCCTATGTACCTCAGAGTGACACTTATATTGCGAAGGATTCATCTATTAATGATGAAATTGATAAATTAAGACATTCGGCAACAGCGGCACTTTCTGAAAGAAATGATGTTATTATCGTTGCTTCAGTTTCATGTATATATGGATTAGGTGCGCCGGTTGATTATAAGAACATGGTTATTTCGCTTCGTCCGGGAATGGAGAAGGACAGGGATGATTGCATAAGAAAGCTTATTGATATCCAGTATGTGAGGAACGACCAGGATTTTAAGCGAGGAACCTTCAGGGTAAGAGGCGATGTTGTTGAAGTGTATCCTTCATCATCATCAGGTGATGCCATAAGAGTTGAATTCTTTGGTGATGAAGTGGACAGAATAAGTGAGATAGATTCCCTTACAGGCGAAGTTAAAGGCGTTCTTGAACATATTGCGATATTCCCTAACTCACATTATGTTGTTGAGAAGGAGAAGATGGACGCTGCGATTGAGAATATTAAGGCAGAGCTTGCCGAGAGAGTGAAGTATTTCAAGAGTGAGGATAAGCTTCTAGAGGCACAGAGAATTGAAGAGAGAACGAATTTTGATATAGAGATGATGCAGGAGACAGGCTTTTGTTCAGGAATAGAGAATTATTCAAGACATCTGGCAGGACTTCCGGCAGGGTGTCCTCCGTATACGCTGATGGATTATTTTCCAGATGATTTTCTTATTATTGTGGATGAGTCGCATATCACTATTCCGCAGATTCGAGGCATGTATGCCGGTGACCAGTCAAGAAAGACTACGCTTGTAGATTATGGCTTCAGACTGCCATCTGCGAAGGACAACAGACCGCTTAATTTCAGTGAGTTTGAGAGCAAGATTTCACAGATGCTTTTCGTATCAGCAACACCAAGCACATACGAGGCAGAGCATGAACTTATGAGAACCGAGCAGGTTATAAGACCTACCGGACTTCTTGACCCGGAGATAACTGTTAAGCCGATTGAAGGACAGATTGATGACCTTATATCAGAGATTAATAAGGAAACTGCCAAGAAGAACAAGGTGCTTGTTACTACACTTACCAAGAGAATGGCGGAGGACCTTACTGATTATCTTAAAGAGGCAGGAATCAGGGTTAAGTATCTTCATGCAGATATTGATACGCTTGAGCGTCAGAAGATTATAAGAGATATGCGTCTTGATGGATTTGATGTTCTTGTTGGAATCAACCTGCTACGAGAAGGTCTGGATATTCCTGAAATCAGCCTTGTTGCAATACTTGATGCTGATAAGGAAGGCTTCTTAAGAACAGAGACATCGCTTATACAGACGATTGGTCGAGCTGCAAGAAATGCAGAGGGACATGTTATCATGTATGCAGACAAGATTACTGAATCTATGGAAAAGGCTATTTCAGAGACAGAACGAAGAAGAAAGATTCAGCAGGAGTATAATGATGAGCATGGAATTACTCCACAGACAATCAAGAAGGCAGTAAGAGATCTGATAAGTATAAGCAAGGCAGCGGAGCCGGGTGATGCTTCCGGAAAGCTTAAGGTTGATTATGAATCTATGAGCATCAAAGAGCTTGAGAAGGTTAAGACGCAGGTTGAGAAGAACATGCGTAAGGCAGCAGCAGAGCTTAACTTTGAGGAGGCTGCACAGCTTCGTGACAAGATGATTGAGATTAATAAATATATTTATGAAGGAAAAAAACATGGCTGATAGTAAGTTAAAGAAAGAGATAGAAAGAGGCAGTTACAAGAACTGCATAAGGATAAAGGGTGCAAGAGAGCATAATCTTAAAGGAATAGATGTTGATATTCCAAGAGACAAGCTTGTTGTGCTTACAGGACTTTCAGGTTCGGGAAAGTCGAGTCTTGCATTTGATACAATATATGCAGAAGGTCAGAGAAGATATATGGAATCACTGTCTTCATATGCAAGACAGTTCCTGGGACAGATGGAAAAGCCTGATGTTGACAGTATTGAGGGACTTTCACCGGCTATATCTATAGACCAGAAGTCAACTAACAGAAATCCGCGTTCTACAGTAGGAACTGTTACAGAAATATATGATTATTTCCGACTTCTCTATGCAAGAATTGGTATTGTGCATTGTCCACAATGTGGACGCGAAATCAACAAACAGACAGTTGACCAGATGGTTGATGTTATTATGGCACTTCCTGAAAGAACTAAGATTCAGATTCTTGCACCTGTTGTCCGTGGACGAAAGGGTGAACATGTAAAGCTATTTGAACAGGCAAAGAAGAGCGGATTTGTGCGTGTTATTGCTGATGGAAGCATGTATGAGCTGACAGATGAGATTAAGCTTGATAAGAATAAGAAGCATAATATTGAGATTGTTGTAGACAGACTATCTGTAAGAGACGGAATCCAGAAACGACTTACAGATTCTATTGAGACAGCTCTTAAGCTTGCCGAAGGTCTTATGACAGTAGATGTTATTGATGGTGAGACACTTAATTTCAGCCAGAGCTTTTCCTGCCCAGACTGTGGTATAAGTATTGATGAGGTTGAGCCAAGAAGCTTTTCGTTCAACAATCCATTTGGCGCATGCCCGGACTGTTTTGGACTTGGTTATACAATGAAGTTTGATGCAGAGCTGCTTATACCGGATGAGAGTCTCAGCATTGATGAAGGTGCTATTGTCGGAATGGGATGGCAGTCATCTAAGGATGAGGGCAGCTTTAGCAGGGCGATTCTTGATGCACTTGCAGAGGAATATGGATTTTCATTAAAGACACCATTCAAGGATTATCCTGATGATATTAAGGATATTATTATCAATGGTACTAAGGGACATTCTGTAAAGGTTAAATATAAAGGCCAGCGCGGAGAGGGTGTATATGATGTCGCATTTGAAGGTCTTATTAAGAATATGGAGAGAAGATACAGAGAGACATATTCTGATAATACTAAGCAGCAGTATGAGGAATTTATGAGAATAAGACCTTGTTCTGCCTGTCACGGACAGAGACTTAAGCCGTCTTCACTTGCTGTTACTATTGCAGATAAGAACATATATGAGATTACTAACATGTCTATTATAAAGCTTCAGGAATTCCTTGAGAATATGAAGCTTTCAGAGAGACAGCTGTTTATTGGTGCAGAGATTCTTAAGGAAATCAAGGCGAGAATTAAGTTCCTTGTAGATGTAGGGCTTGATTATCTGGCACTTTCGCGTGCCACAGGAACTCTGTCAGGCGGTGAAGCGCAGAGAATCAGGCTTGCTACACAGATTGGTTCAGGTCTTGTAGGAGTTGCTTATATTCTTGATGAGCCAAGTATCGGACTTCACCAGAGGGATAATGACAAGCTGCTTGGAACTCTGACACATTTGCGAGATCTTGGTAACTCAGTTATTGTCGTTGAACATGATGAGGATACTATGTTTGCAGCCGATTATATTGTGGATATCGGACCAGGCGCAGGAAGAAATGGTGGAGAAGTTGTCGCAACAGGAACTGCTGCGGACATTATGGCGTGCAAGGACTCACTTACAGGCGCATATCTGTCAGGAAGAATCAAGATACCTGTACCGGCAGAGCGTAGAAAGCCTGCTGGCTGGATTAAGGTAAGAGGCGCAAGGGAGAATAATCTTAAGAATATTGATGTAGATATTCCGCTTGGAGTTGTCACATGCGTAACAGGTGTGTCAGGCTCAGGCAAGAGTTCACTTGTTAATGAGATTCTTTACAAGCACCTTGCAAAGTCGCTTAACAGGGCGAGATGTATTGCAGGCGACCATGATGGAATTGACGGAATAGAGCAGCTTGATAAGGTTATTAACATTGACCAGTCACCAATCGGACGAACACCAAGGTCTAATCCGGCAACCTATACAGGTGTATTTGACATGATAAGAGACCTGTTTGCAACGACTAAGGATGCCAAGGAGCGAGGATATACGAAGGGCAGATTCAGCTTTAATGTTAAAGGTGGAAGATGTGAGGCATGTTCAGGCGACGGTATTATCAAGATAGAGATGCATTTCCTGCCGGATGTGTATGTACCTTGTGAAGTCTGCGAGGGTAAGCGTTACAACAGAGAAACTCTTGAAGTAAAATACAAGGATAAGAGCATATATGATGT
>OJOI01001483.1_pt1 | contig 13059 bp, 7 predicted proteins | sample 1598061 | NCBI WGS metagenome assembly OJOI01 (sample SAMN01915224, study PRJEB22387) | human gut metagenome | isolation source: stool | host: Homo sapiens | place: USA
TCAATACGGCCAAAGATATTTATTTTAATAATGTAGAATTCTCTGCAACGAAAGGTTCGCCGTGGGTATTTGAAAAGAGTGAAAAAATCATTCTCAACAATGTACGGACGAAATATCCGACCGAAGGAACTCCGGTCATCACATTCGACCATGTAACCGACGCATATATCAACAACTGCGTACAGATAGAACCAGTAAGCTCCTTCTATCGGGAAACAGACAGCCAAGTAAAAGACGGAGGAAATAACCAGATCTCCATAAAATAGTTCCATACCCTGATAAAGCTTAAGCCCCTCTCGAAAAAGAGGGGCTTTTTTCTTAATAATCCCCTTTTTTCAGAGACATACTTCCCAACATCTATCTCAAAACCCACCGAAATGAAAAACGACTTTTTCGTTTTGAAAAACTCCATCGTAAATAAAAAGAAATAAAAAACTAATAATAAGACATTTATAAAGACAATGAATTTCTGGTATCCAATTTGCCTTTTTCAAAATGTATGAAGCTATATATTATATCGAATAGACTACCCGTCAAAGTAACAGGAGAAGCCGGAGCATTTGTTTTTTCAAGAAGTGAAGGGGGACTGGCTACCGGTCTGGATTCCTTAAATACAGCTTACGAAAAACATTGGATCGGTTGGCCGGGAATATGTGTCGAAAAAAAAGAGGAACAAGCCGAAATCGGTTCTCAACTCGAAAAACTCAATTTTCACCCCGTATTCCTGACAGACTCACAAATTACGAATTACTATGAGGGATATAGCAACAGTACGATATGGCCTTTATGCCACTATTTTTACGTCTACACTTTATACAGAAACAGTTTTTGGCAAGCCTACCAGGAAGTAAACCGTCGTTTCTGCGAGGAGATATGCAGATTGATCCAACCCGACGATAAAATATGGGTACAAGATTATCAACTCATGTTGCTTCCGGGTATGTTGAGAGAGGCGATGCCACATCTCTGTATAGGATATTTTCACCATATACCATTCCCCTCTTACGAGCTCTTCCGCATTTTACCTGAGCGGGCAGAAATATTGCAGGGTCTTTTAGGTGCAGACTTTATAGCTTTTCACACTCCCGATTATATGCGGCACTTCATCAGTGCCGTGCAACGTATACTACGTATCGACTTTCAACTCGATGAGTGTATGCTTTCCAATCGAGTAGTCCGGATCGATGCCCTTCCTATGGGTATCAACTATGATCTTTATCACAAGGCTATATCGAAAACAACCGTGCGAGAGGCAGTCGAAAAATATCGAAAACTTTTCGGGAATAGAAAATTGCTACTATCGGTGGATCGGTTGGATTACAGTAAAGGTATTCTGCATCGTTTGCAAGGATTCGCTGCATTTCTCGAACATCATCCCGAATACCACGGCAAGGTTTCTTTATCAATGGTTATCGTCCCCTCCCGGGATCATGTCGGCAGTTATGCCGAATTAAAAACCAAAATAGATGAAGAAATAGGCTCTATCAACGGCAGGTATTCAACAATGGACTGGACACCGGTTTGTTATTTTTATCATGGATTTCCTTTTGAAGAATTGGTAGCGTTATATTACGTAGCCGATGTTGCAGTGGTTACGCCCTTACGAGACGGAATGAATCTCGTCGCCAAAGAATACATCGCCGTCAAAGACGGAAATCCAGGTGTACTCATACTGAGTGAAATGGCCGGTGCTGCTGTAGAAATGACCGACGCCCTGCTAGTCAACCCGAACGATACGGATCAAATCGAAAATGCAATTTATCAAGCTCTTGAAATGCCCGACTTAGAACAACAAAGGCGTCTCAACCGTATGCAGAAACTCATTTCTACACAAACAGTCGAACGATGGGCCGGAAATTTTATCAATGAATGGGAACAAACTTACGATAAAAACAGGGAGTTGAATGAAAAATGCCTCTCCAAATCGACTGTCAATACAATCAAGCAAAGTTACCGCCAAGCGAAAGAGCGTCTCATTCTGTTAGACTACGACGGCACATTAGCACCAATATGCAATAAACCGGAAGAGGCAAAACCAACAAACGAACTCATAGCCATATTACGACAACTAGCAGATGACCCATCTAATAAAGTGGTTGTCAACAGCGGTCGGGATCACGATACACTCGAAAAATGGCTCGGGAATTTACATATTTCACTGGCCGCTGAACATGGAGCATATTATAAAGAAAACGGGGAGTGGATAAACAAGGTACACCAGAACGAGTGGAGTTCTGGGTTATTATCGATATTGAAATTATTCGTCGAAAAAACACCCCATTCCCACTTAGAAATCAAAGATACGGCATTGGCTTGGCATTACAGGGAATGCGATGCATGGCTCGGTTCTCTCAGGGCTCAACAACTCACCCATGCTCTCATTTCTATTTGCTTGAAGCAAAAATTGGAAATCATACAAGGCAATAAAGTCATCGAAATAAAATCTCCCGATTATAATAAAGGTTCGGAAGTCGCCCGACAATTACAACACGGGAACTATGACTTCATCATCGCTATGGGCGACGATACCACCGATAACGATATGTTCGAAGCTCTGCCACAAAAAGCTTTCACCATAAAAGTCGGTAATGTTTCCGAGACGGCTCGATATAACATATCGGAACAAAAAGATGTATTGTCATTTTTACAAACATTGGCCGATGAAAAAAGTGATCATCAATACAGAGAGCCTAAAATACAACTGAAATCGGCAATGGATTTTTTCAAAGGATTACTGAAAACCAATAAAAAAGAATCGTAAATGAACAATCTGAACTACGGAATTATCGGTAATTGCCGCACAGCGGCACTTATTTCAGAAAAAGGAAATATCGAATGGTTATGTTTCCCTGAATTCGATTCCCCTTCGGTGTTCGCCGCATTGCTCGACCGTGAAAAAGGCGGCTGTTTCGGATTTGAAGTTTCCGAAAAATATCATACCGTACAATCATATATCCCCCATACCAATATTCTTTCTACCCAATTCATATCGGACGAAGGAGAATTTGTCGTCTTAGATTTCATGCCGTACTACCGTTCCGAAAACAACGAACATTATCTGCCGGCAGAACTATACCGCTATATCCATAAAATCAAAGGGAAGCCCCGATTCAGAATCAACTACTCCCCCGCTCCCAATTATGCACAAGGGAAAGTTATCCATAATATCACTCCCGATTTTATCGAAAGCTATTGTTCTCTCGATAATGCCGACCGGCAATATCTTTATTCCTCTCTTCCCCTGAAAGAGATCGAACAAAAAAAAGAATTTCTTCTTGAAAAAGATGAATTTCTCTTATTATCGTATAATGAAAAAGTAATACCCGTCGACCTCGAACGGGAAAAACTCGAATATTGCCGTACGTTGGTACACTGGCTCAATTGGAGCAGCCGTACAAAGAAATACTCCCTATACAACGACATCATAGAAAGAAGTCTATTGGTTCTCAAATTGATGTCGCATTACAACGGTGCAGAATTAGCAGCTATCACGACGAGTATTCCCGAAACAATAGGCGAAGTACGTAATTGGGATTATCGGTTCTGCTGGTTGAGAGATGCTTCCATGTCCATAGAAACGCTTTTCCAAATAGGCCATGCAGGAGCCGCTCGACGCTTTATGAAATTTATACAATCGACCTTTACCGCCAAGCACGAATCGTTCCAAATCATGTATGGCCTCAGAGGGGAACGGCACTTGACAGAAGTGATTCTCGATCATCTTTCGGGGTATAAAAACTCTAAACCTGTACGTATCGGAAATGATGCTTACCATCAGAAACAAAATGACTCTTTCGGATATTTGATGGATCTGATTTATCAATATTACCGATTGATGCCGGGTTCGCTCGACGAGATAGAAGATATGTGGGAAATGGTGAAAAGCATTTTATACACCGTTTCCAACGATTGGCGTAAGCCCGACAAAGGTATTTGGGAAATACGCGGAGAGGACCACCATTTCGTATCATCGAAAATCATGTGTTGGGTAGCTTTGGACAGAGGTGCCAAGATTGCTCAAATGCTGAATAAAGACAATTATCGTGAACGCTGGCAACAAGAAGCCGATAAAATACGAAAAGACGTATTTGAGAACGGTTGGAAAGAAAATATCCAAAGTTTTACCCAGACTTACGACAACGAAGCTATGGACGCCTCTTTACTTCTCATGGAACCTTACGGTTTTATCGGAGCCGACGACATACGTTATCATAAAACGGTAAAAGCCGTGAAAAAAGCTCTGTTACACAAAGGTCTGATGTATAGATATAACAGCAAAGACGACTTCGGATTACCATCTTCGGCTTTTACTATCTGCACATTTTGGCTTGTACGGGCACTTTTTGTCATCGGGGAAAAAAACGAAGCCCGATGCTTGTTTGACGAAATCCTCAAATATTCCAATCATTTAGGGTTATTCAGTGAGGATCTAAATTTCGACACAAAAGAGCAATTGGGAAATTTTCCCCAAGCTTATTCTCATTTAGCCTTAGTAAATACGGCTATTCTCTTTGCAGAAGAAGATAAAACGCAACAATTTATCCGATCATAAAAAAATCATCTATAACAAATTTCATTCATTTTTTCTACGGAATGGTATAATTCCAATTTTTACATTGCTCCATTTGCTTTCCAGACACGGCTTATTTGCGATAAATCAGCCGTGTCGCTTCTTTCTTACCGCCTCCCTTTTGTCCATACAAAGCTTCTGCACTCTATCACTTTCTGTCCAAAAAGAGAACAGACTCGAAAGTTTTTTCTACCTTTGTGCCCGAATTGGTTTCGGAAGCTCTTTCGGGTTTCCGGATTAAAAGGGAATCGGGTGCAAATCCAGAACAGTCCCGCTGCTGTGAAGCTCCGCTTGAATTTTCTGAGATAATACCCCATACCACTGAACAAATCGGGAAGGTGTTCGGAAAAAAGGAGTCAGTCAGAAGACCTGCCATTCATTAAAATGCTGCTTTTAACTCGTGGGATTAGGAAAGCTGTCAAAAATATTATCGAACCTGCATAACAACATATCCCTGCCAAATTCCAAAAGAAAAATGGCGGGTAGGGAGTGCTATAATTTTACCGATTATCCTGTATCGGAATACGAACAGTATCATTTAGCGTCAATTTCAATTTAAATAAAATTTTATGATTCAGAAAATTTTGATTGCCAACCGAGGAGAAATTGCCATACGCATCATGCGTTCGTGCAAAGAGATGGGTATTCGCACCATCGCAGTCTTTTCGGAAGCCGATCGTACATCGAAACATGTCATGTACGCCGACGAAGCCTGCCTGATCGGGCCTGCGGCTTCTCATGAAAGTTACCTGAACATCGACAATATCATCAAAGCAGCCAAACTGCACCACGCCGATGCCATACACCCGGGCTACGGTTTTTTATCGGAAAATGCCGAATTTGCCCGCCGTTGCAAAAAAGAAGGTATCGTATTTATCGGCCCGGCGGCCGAAACGATGGAAGCAATGGGCGATAAAATTTCGGCCCGTAAACGTATGATTGCAGCGGGAGTACCTGTCGTCCCGGGAACCGAACAACCGCTGCAAAGCGGAGAAGAAGCTGTGCGTATCTGCAAAGAGATAGGTTTTCCCGTGATGTTGAAAGCATCTATGGGTGGAGGCGGCAAAGGCATGCGCCTTATCCACTGCGAAGACGAAGTACTGGAAGCCTATAACACGGCGCGTTCGGAATCGATGTCGTCATTCGGTGACGATACGGTATACCTCGAAAAATTCGTAGAAGAGCCTCATCATATCGAATTCCAGATTTTAGGAGACAATCACGGCAACGTGATACATCTTTTCGACAGGGAATGTTCTGTACAACGTCGCCACCAAAAAATCGTGGAAGAAAGCCCTTCTCCTTTTCTCACTCCCGAACTGCGAAAAGAGATGGGCGAAAAAGCCGTCGCCGCGGCCAAAGCCGTGAATTACTCCGGTGCGGGAACCATTGAATTCCTCGTAGACAAACATCGGAATTTCTACTTTCTCGAAATGAATACACGCCTGCAAGTCGAACACCCCATTACCGAAGAGGTTTGTGGCGTAGACCTTGTAAAAGAACAAATACGTGTTGCCAACGATGAAGTATTACATCTTAAACAAGAGGATCTCCTGCAACGCGGTCATGCTATCGAGTGCCGTATATGCGCCGAAGACACCGAAAACAATTTCCTCCCGTCGCCAGGTATCATCAAACAACTCACCGAACCGAACGGTATCGGCGTACGCATCGACAGTTATGTATATGAAGGGTACGAAATACCGATTTATTACGATCCGATGATAGGAAAACTGATCGTATGGGCCACCACCCGCCAATATGCCATAGAACGTATGCGCCGCGTATTGTACGAATACAAAATCACCGGACTGAAAACCAACCTCAGTTATCTGAAACGCATCATGCATACCCCCGATTTCGTGCGCGGTGAATATAACACGCTCTTTATCGAAAAGAATGCCCGCATGTTGCAACGGAACAACAGCAACAATGAAGAAATCGAGAATCTGGCTATGATCGCCGCTTATATCGATTACCTCATGAACTTGGAGGAGAATACTCCTGTACAACTGACCGATGCGCGCCCCATCAGCCGATGGCGCGAATTCGGACTACAAAAAGGTGTTTTACGTATCTAAGAGAAAATAGTAATGGAAATACATATAGGAAACCGGGTGGCCGACGTTTCGCTGGTCAACAAAGAAGGCAATAAAGTGCAGCTTACCATCGACGGGAAACCTTATGAAGTCGATATCGTCATGGCCGAAAACGGCAGTTGCTCTATTCTGCACGAGGGTAATTCCTACAATGCAGAACTCATTCAAAAAGAAAGCAAGAAAAGCTACGATGTGAATATTTTCTACCGTTCGTACCGGATAGATATTGTCGATACTCAGGCAAAATATCTGCGTATGAAAAAAGGCGACGATACCCGCCAGGACGATAAAATCATCGCCCCGATGCCCGGCAAAGTCGTAAAGATACCGGTACAGAAAGGCGATCATCTTCAAGCCGGCGATATTGTCATCGTACTCGAAGCAATGAAAATGCAAAGCAATTACAAGGTGAACTCGGAATGTATCGTCAAAGACATTCTGGTGAACGAAGGCGATTCGGTAAACGGAAATCAGACATTGATTTTATTGGAAATCATAAATAACGACTAAAAGCAATGGATAGAGAAAAAATATACGAAGAATTCGAGAACCTCGATAAAAAAGCTTCTCAGGGCGGAGGTCTCGACAAAATAGAAAAGCAGCATGAATCGGGACGTATGACCGCCCGGGAACGCATCGATATGCTACTCGATAAAGGAACGTTCAACGAACTCGATAAATTCGTTACGCACCGGTGCACCCACTTCGGAATGGAGAAAAAACAAATTTCCGGAGACGGCATGGTTACAGGATACGGAAAAATCGACGGACGTCTGGTATTCATCTATGCCTATGATTTCACGGCACACGGAGGTTCTCTGAGCGAAAGCAATGCTGCAAAGATCGTAAAAGTTCAACAACTGGCATTGAAAAACGGTGCTCCCATCATCGCGCTCAACGACTCGGGGGGAGCTCGTATACAAGAAGGTGTAAACAGTCTCTCGGGATATGCCTCGATCTTCTATCAAAACACGATAGCGTCGGGAGTTATTCCTCAAATCTCCGCTATTCTCGGCCCTTGCGCCGGAGGAGCTTGCTACTCTCCCGCCCTCACCGATTTCATCTTCATGGTAAAAGAGAAGAGCCATATGTTCATCACCGGTCCTGATGTTGTAAAGGCCGTTACACACGAAGAAGTCGGTAAAGAAGAGTTGGGCGGCGCATATACGCACAGCAGCAAAAGCGGTGTTACCCATTTCATGTGCGAAACCGAGGAAGAAACGCTCATGCACATCAAGGAATTACTCAGCTTTCTCCCATCGAACAATATGGAAGATGCACCCATCGTCGCTTGTACCGATGACGTACATCGCCAAGTCGAAGAGTTGCAGACCGTCATACCCGAAGACTCGAATATGCCTTATGATATCAAAGACATCATCGAACCGGTGGTAGACGACCAGTACTTTTTTGAAATCATGCCGCATTTTGCGAAGAACATCGTTATCGGATTCGCCCGCTTGGGCGGCCGGACGGTAGGTATTGTCGCCAACCAACCGGCCTACCTTGCAGGAGTCCTCGACATCGACGCATCGGACAAAGCAGCTCGCTTCATTCGTTTCTGCGACTGTTTCAATATTCCTATCATTACTTTCGAAGACGTTCCCGGATTCCTTCCCGGAACCATACAAGAGCATAACGGCATCATACGCCACGGAGCCAAAATCGTCTACGCTTATGCCGAAGCCACTGTTCCAAAAGTAACGCTTATCACTCGAAAAGCATACGGCGGTGCTTATATCGTCATGTCGAGCAAGCAGACGGGGGCTGATGTTAATCTGGCTTACCCGCAATCCGAAATTGCCGTCATGGGTGCAGAAGGTGCAGTAAACATTCTTTATCGGAAAGCTTCGCCGGAAGAAAAAGCCGAAAAAATTAAAGAATACGAATCGGAAATCTCGAATCCTTACCGGGCAGCCGAACGCGGATATATCGATGAAATCATTATGCCACGTGATACCCGTTGGAAACTCATACAGGCTTTGAATATGTGTTCAAACAAGAATCAGAGCAATCCCCCCAAGAAACACGGGAATATGCCTTTATAAGACAGGGGAATTCTATAAAAAAGGAGGGTAGGCAAAAGCCTACCCTCCTTTTTTATAACCGAACATCTACAATATATTCTTATGAAATGCCTACTGTTACCGAAGAAGTTGGCAACGGAAGAAGTCGATAAAACGCTTATATAAATGCGGACGGGCATTTCCTCCGTAAATACTGTGATTGCGATCGGTGTACATCTGCATTTCAAATGACTTGTCGGCAGCCACCAATGCATCGATATAACGCAGCATATTGGTATAGTGTACATTATCATCGGCCGTACCGGCAACAATCAAAAGATTTCCCGAAAGGTCTTTTGCACGACACAAAGGCGATGCGGCATCATACCCCTCGGCATTATCTTGCGGGACTGACATATACCGTTCGGTATAGACCGTATCATAAAAACGCCAATCGGTTACAGGTGCAATGGCTACTCCGGCCTTATACACATCTTTACTCATCGACATCGACATAAGGGTCGTAAACCCGCCGAAACTCCATCCCCAAATAGCGATACGCTCCGGGTCTACATAGGATTGCGATGCCATATACCGGGCAGCAGCGATTTGATCCTGCGCCTCTAAAACCCCTAACCGGCCGTAGGTACAACTGCGGAATGCCGTGCCCCGTGCCCCGGTTCCCCGGCCATCGACACAAGCAACAATAAATCCCTGTGGTACCAATACCTGTTGCCAATCGGCCGAACTCCACGCATCGAGAACTTGTTGAGAGCCGGGACCACTATACTGCATCATCACAACGGGATAACGACGTGTGGAATCGAAATCGGCAGGTTTCATTATAAAACCGTTCAACACGATACTATCAGCTGTCGTCATCGTAAAAAATTCTTTCCCGATAAAATCTTCGACCGGATAACCTGCATTATCTTCGAGAACACGGACAACCCGTTTCCTTTTTACGTCATTAAGAGCATATACCGGCGGCGTAAAGGTATTACTATATTGACTTATGTAGTAGGTACAGGAAGGATTGAACCAAGCCGAATTATTTCCTTTACGCGCAGAAAGTTTCCGGCAACGCCCCTTCTTATCAACACAATATAACGTCCGATATAACGGTCCTTCTTCGGTCGACTGATAGTAGATATTCCCTTTTGCATCACGGCCGTAATAATCGGTTACCTCCCAATTTCCCGCCGTAACCGTACGCTGCAATTTCCCGTCGTAACCATATTGGTATATATGACGATATCCCGTTTTCTCGGAGAAAGCCATGAAACAGTCGGGATAAAATACAGCCGACGTAATATCTTGTTCGTTGATATATGTGTCGGACTTGTCTTCATACAATAATCGGGAAGTATTGTCCTGTATATCCACCGCCAACAGCCGAATATGATTTTGCAACCGGTTTATGGCAGTAACGACCCACTCTCCTGTCTTGGGAATAATCGTTATCGCCGGCAGATAGGTATCTCCATCGACCGGCAAAACGACCGTTTCCAAATTTCCGGCATCTTCTTTCCACACGCGAAAAGAGACCTTGCTGTTATCGGCTCCAGCCACAGGATATTTAAACCCGGCATATCGGGGATATACCTCTTGCGGATCGTCGTATTCTCCCGAAGACGAACAAAACATCTGCATGGGATATTCCTGCACTCCACTCTCATCGGTACGCACAAAAGCCAGTGCCCGGCTATCGGGCGACCACGCCATCAACCGGGTCTGAGCAAATTCCTCTTCATATACCCAGTCGGTAATCCCATTGAGTATCTTGTTTTTCTCTCCGTCCCGGGTAACCTGCGTTTCTGTACCGTCGAGCAAATTCTTCACATATATATTGTTTTCATACACAAACGCCACCCGAGAACCATCGGGCGAAAGTGTGGCAATTTGCTGTTTGGAGAATCGATCCGAAAGGGGTTGCAGCTCATTGCTTCCTACCGAAGTAAAATAGTAAGCCGCCCGAAAAGAACGACGGTATATCATCTCCACATCGGTATATACCAGCATACGATCTTCTTTACTGCCGAACGAATATCCCGCGATTGCTTTTACCGGTCTCCCGGAAACTTTTCCTACATTCAATAACGTATCGACGGCTTCGCCCGTTGCATAGGCATAACGAACGATGCATGTACGGTCGGGCGACAAACATGTATAGTGCACACCATCGGCCGACGGACGTATTCCTGCAACCGTTTTCACACGATATTTTCCCGAAAAGAGATCGTCTACTTCCATAGAAGAGAGTGGAGCGACACTCATGGTCAGGCAGACAAGACACAAAATTTTAGATATCTTCCACTTCATAATTACACGGTATTATCACTATACAAAAATAGCGAATCATCGGTAAAGAGAAAAATTTCGAGTGCAAATTGGCAGGAAGCTGTGAATTTTTCTACTTTTGCACATCTTGACACATCGACTATGAATTACGGATTTATAAAAACAGCAACCGCCATACCCGATTGCAAGGTTGCCGATTGCCTATATAACAGTGGACAGATCATCGAGCTATTGCAGGAAGCCGACCGGCAGGAAATCGAAATCATCGTATTTCCGGAACTTTGTATCACCGGATATACTTGCGGAGACCTTTTCGGACAACCGCTCCTGCTCGATGAAGCAGAAGCCGCACTATCCCGCATCGTAAACGCCACTCGACAGACAAAAGCTCTGGCCATCGTCGGCTGTCCGTTAAGGCAAGACAACAGACTCTTCAACACGGCAGTCGTTATAGGAAACGGTACAATTTACGGCATTGTACCCAAAAGTTTTCTGCCCAACTACAAGGAATTTTACGAGAAACGGTGGTTTTGTCAAGCCGACGAAACCGATAAGGGAAGTATTACCTGCTGCAACATGGAAGTTCCTTTCGGCCCCCGCCTGCTCTTTACATCGGGAAAAGTGTCATTGGCCGTAGAGCTATGCGAAGATTTATGGGTCGCCATACCTCCGGCATCATACCATAGCCTACACGGTGCCAATATCATCGCCAATCTCTCGGCCAGCAATGATCTGGTAGGGAAACACAATTACTTGCGCCAGCTCATCACACAACAATCGGCCCGCACGGTATCGGCCTACCTTTACGCATCGGCCGGACTCGGCGAGTCATCGACAGATGTGGTATTCGGAGGTAACGGCATTATAGCTGAAAACGGTATCATACTGGCTGAAAGCCGCAGATTTTCCGATTCTCCGCAGCTGACCATTTCCGAAATAGATATTGAGCGTCTCATGTGCGAACGACTCGGAAATACAGGTTTTACCGACTGTATCGACAAAAATTCGTACCGTACCATATCAATCGAACTGCCCCACTATTCTATCACCCGGCTCTCCCGTAAAATAGATCCGCACCCCTTTATTCCCCATATCGAACAACTGCTAAACGAACGTTGTGAAGAAATCTTCAACATACAAGTCTCGGGGCTGGTCAAACGGTTGAAACACACCAATGCCAAAACTGCCATAGTAGGAATCTCGGGAGGTCTCGATTCGACACTGGCTCTACTGGTAGCAGTACGGGCTTTCGACCGGCTGAACCTTTCCCGCAAACAGATACAGGGTATCACCATGCCGGGTTTCGGGACGACCGATCGTACCTACAACAATGCTCTCGATCTCATGTGTTCGCTGGGAGTAACGATACAGGAAATCGGTATCGAAAAGGCTTGTCTTCAACATTTCAAAGACATCGGACACGACGTTTCCGTACATGATGTTACTTATGAAAACAGCCAAGCCCGTGAACGAACCCAAATACTGATGGATATAGCCAACCAATCGAACGGCTTGGTGATCGGTACAGGAGATTTGTCGGAACTGGCTTTGGGTTGGGCAACTTATAACGGCGACCATATGTCGATGTACGGCGTGAACGGCAGCATCCCGAAAACATTGGTCAAATACCTGGTCGAATGGGTTGCCAATCACAAGGTGGACGATGCCTCCCGCCTCACCTTGCTGGATATCGTCGACACGCCGATCAGCCCCGAACTGATCCCGGCAGACGAGAACGGCAACATCAAGCAAAAGACAGAGGACTTGGTCGGCCCGTACGAACTGCACGACTTCTTCCTCTACCATTTCCTGCGTTTCGGTTCCTATCCGTCCAAGATTTATTTCTTAGCGCAAAAAGCCTTCGCAGGCATCTACGACAATGCAACGGTCAAGAAATGGCTCTACACCTTCTTCCGCCGCTTCTTCCAACAACAATTCAAACGCAGTTGCCTGCCAGACGGCCCCAAGGTCGGCTCCGTCAGCCTCTCGCCACGTGGTGACTGGCGTATGCCGAGCGATGCCTGCAACGCTTTGTGGCTGAAAGAATTGGATGAGATCGAGGCAAAATAAACTTGCTGTTCTA
>OJOI01001488.1_pt1 | contig 13009 bp, 13 predicted proteins | sample 1598061 | NCBI WGS metagenome assembly OJOI01 (sample SAMN01915224, study PRJEB22387) | human gut metagenome | isolation source: stool | host: Homo sapiens | place: USA
GAGCAGGTTGTCTATGAAGGCCCCGACACGGTTGCTGCCATCGTTATGGAGACCATCACCGGCTCCAACGGCATCATTATCCCGCCGGAGGGCTACCTTGCGGGCGTACGCAAGATCTGCGACGAGTTCGGAATCATGATGATCTGCGACGAGGTAATGGCGGGATTCGGGCGCACCGGCAAGATGTTCGCGTTTGAGAATTTCGGCGTAAAGCCCGATATCGTAAGCTTCGCGAAGGGCGTTACCTGCGGCTACGTTCAGCTCGGCGGCGTTGCGGTCAGCAGGAAGATCGCGGACTACTTCGACGATAACGTATTGCAGTGCGGCCTGACCTACAGCGGACACCCCCTCGCATGCGCAGCCGGCGTTGCCTGCCTGAACTACTACAAGGACAACGATATCCTGGGCAACGTAAATAAGAGCGGCAAGGTGCTGGGCGAGATACTTGAGGAACTCAAGGCAAAGCACAAGTGCGTCGGCGACGTGCGCTACATCGGTCTGTTCTCGGCAGTGGAGCTGGTAAAGGACAAGGCGACAAGGGAGCCTCTGGTGCCTTACGGCGGCGACAAGCTCGGAGTAATGGGCGGCATCATCGGAAAGCTCAAGGCGAAGAAGTTCATGACCTACTCCCACGAGAACATGATACTTGTATGCCCGCCGCTCATCATCACTCCGGAGCAGCTCCGCGAGGAGATGGTGAAGCTTGACGAGGTCCTCGCCGAGGTAGACGCAACTCTTTAAAAGGAAGGATCGATGAAGCATGGCTAATTCACAGCACTACGCAGACGCTCCCACGGTGAAGCTGGAGGATTACATTCCGGTGAAGATGTTCCGCACGGTGCACCGCACGGAGGCGGATCTGCCCGGCGGCATAACCGAGATAAAGGTAATAATCGACATTGAGAGACCCTTTGCAAAGAAGCTGTCCTTCAGGACGAGCAGCAGCGGCAGGATACACGGCTTCGTCCGCATGAATGACCTGCTGAAGTCGATCAACACCAAGTCGGACAAAGCCTCCACGGTACGCCGGATAACCCTCAACGACTGGGGTGCGAAGGCGCTCATGGTAATTGAGATGGAGAACGACAGCGAAAAGCCGTTCTTCGTTCCGATAGCGCAGCTAAGGGATCTTCTCGAGAACTGCCGCCGCGCTCCGGAGCAGTCAGCCAAATAATTTTCCGGGCGCATTCCATCAGGAGTGCACCCGGAACTCCGTCAAGCCTCCCCGGCGCCTGCGCGGACTTTGTCCAGCATTGCGAGGTACTCGCTGCGGATACTCTCCGGTTCGATTATCTCGGCCTTGCCGCCGAACTGGAACACCCACCCGAAAAACGGCTCCTTAGCGACCACCGGGGCGTACACCGTGAAGCTCTCGCCGTCATTCGCCGGAACTATCCGCACCCCCATGCCGAACCTGTCCAGAACCGCATTGACGAGGGATTTGTCGCAGCGCAGCACCACGTCGGATTCCTCGCCGCTGAACATTGAAACGTGGGTCAGTATGTAGTCCTCAAGGTCGAAATGTGGATCGGCGCGGCGCGCGGGTTCGTCGATTATCTCGACCTTCTCCATGCGGTCTACGCGGAAGTTTGAGTAGGTCCCGCGGTGGTCGTTCCACGCCACGAGGTAGTAGTGGTCGTTGTCCCACACCAGGGCGTAGGGCGTGCACACACGCGCTTCGTCGCGGTATTTTTTGTTCTTGCGCATGTCGTACTCAAAGTACCGGAAGGATATTTTCTTCTTCGGAGCCGACGATATCGCCCGCTGGATAGTATCCACGTTGTAAAGCACCGCTTTGTTGGAGTTCTGCCGGACCCTCCCGGAGACGTACACCGTGCGCTTTATCTGTGCGGCTTCCTTGTCGCTGCACAGCGTGGAGAGCTTCTTGAGCAGCGCCGCCGACTGGCTTTCGGAAAGCAGCTTCGCGGAGCTTACCGCGTCAGCGAGGAGCTTCAGCTCGGCGAGCTCGAAATCCCTCGTCATAAGTTGGTAGGAAGCCGTCCTGCCCATCGTCATTCGGATATCCATGCCGTATTTTTGCAGCGCCTCCACGTCCTCGGAAAACGCCTTGCGGCCTTCGGTTATCCCGTAGTCCGAGAGAATGTCGGTTATCTGGTTTCTGGTCAGGGCTTCGGTCTCGCTGGTGAATTTCTGGAAAATATCCCGCAGATAAAGCAGCTTGAGCCGCTGTGCGCTGGTGTCCTTGTCTGCCATTAATAACGCTCCTTTGTGATTTATTCTGCGCATTTGCTGATACATATTATAGCACGGTCAAAAAAGAAAACTGCGCCCATAAAGGCGCAGTTAGTTTTTTATTTCCTGCTCAGTCAACGAACTCAACTGTGAACCTGGGATTCTCTGCCTCGGTGTCGGTCAGCACTCTGCGGAGCGCGGCGGCTTCCTTCGCGCCTACGGCTTCCTCGAGCCTGGAATTATTCAGTATTTTCACGTGGGCGTCGAACTTATTTATCTCACAGAGGTAATCGTGCAGCGAATCCAGGGTCTCGCCGTAGCACTCCGCGAAATCGAACGCGGCAATGAATCTGTCGTGGATAGTGTACATGCTGTCGATGGAGGCAGCGTCGATGATAAGTGTTTTCATGGTTTATTCCTCTCCGTATAATAATGTGAAGCTCGCGTAGTGGTCGCCGGTGTAGTATATCAGCCCGTCCGATGAGAATACTATCCGCTCCGCGCCGCGGCTGGAGGCTCCCAGCGTGTTTACGTCGCACTCGGTATAGCTGTGACCCTCCGGCAGCAGACCCTCGTAATTCCCGAACCGGTCGCCGCCTATGCACATGCCCGGCGCGTATGGCTCCAGGGAACCCCCGCCCCAGCCAAGCTCCCGCGCCTGCTTCTTCGTGATGAAGTTCTGCGGCAGCTTCCCGTAGGTGTGGATATACAGCGCGACGTCCTCCTTGGTGGTGTAGCTGCCGTCCTCGGCGATGGAGCTTTCCGGCGGCGCGTCAGGCTGTACGGACTCCTCATCGGTCTGCGGGAAGCCCTCCTGCCCCTCGCCGGAGGTCAGCGGAACGTCAGGGCGCTCAGGCTCTGCGGACTGCTCCTCCGGCTCCTGGGTCTGAAAGAACTCCCGCGTTACCGGGGAGCTTTCCTCTGCGGTCTGTATTATCTCGCCGACTATCTGCGACAGCTCCGGGAATACCCCGGAAGCCGTATCGGCGGAGCATGCCGTCAGCGACAGCGCCGCCGCCAGAGCCAGAATAAGGCAAGGCAGACATTTAAGGCAGGTCAGCTTTTTCATAAATGGTTCCCCTTTTCCGAACATAATATAACTTATTATAACATATTCTGCGCGGATTGTAAAGTACTATTTACCGCGCCGCCAGGTATAAACAACCCGGAATACTTACATATACTGGCGGGAATTCCTTATCTTCTCTTGCAAAATACCCAGTAATATGATATAATACATAGCTGTTCGGAATGGAGGCACTACACGACATGGAAAATAACAAGGGCATTATAACGAGGTCGTTCAGGGCGGCGTTTCCCTGCACTATACCGATACTTGCGGGGTTCCTGTTTCTGGGAATGGCTTACGGTATCTACATGAACGTTTCCGGGTTCAGCTTTGTTTACCCGATGATAATGGCGGCGGTGATTTTCGGCGGCAGTCTGGAGTTCCTCGCGGCGCAGATGCTGCTTTCGCCGTTCGCGCCGCTCCAGGTGCTGATGGTGTCGCTGATGATACAGGCGCGGCACCTGTTCTACGGAATTTCCATGCTGGACAATTTCAAGGACATGGGCTGGAAGAAATTCTACCTCATCTACGGCATGTGCGACGAAACGTTCAGCATAAACTGCACCGCTGAGATCCCCGAGGACTGCGACCGCGGCTGGTTCTACTTCTTCGTAACGCTGCTCAACCAGCTCTACTGGGTCGGCGGAGCCACACTGGGAGGTCTGCTCGGGAATCTCATCACCTTCGACACGAAGGGTCTGGATTTCGTGATGACAGCAATGTTCATCGTGATATTCCTGGAGCAGTGGCTCAAGGAGAAGCGCCATTTCAGCGAGTGGGCGGGTCTGGCGAGCAGCGCTGCCTGCCTGCTGATATTCGGCAAGGATAACTTCATGATACCCGCGATGATATGCATACTGCTGCTTCTCACCGCGTTCAGGAAGCCCGTCGGGCGGAAGGCAGGTGAGGAAAAGTGACCATCGCCGAACAGATAATCACCATCGCGATGTGCACCCTCGGGACGATGGCAATGCGTTTCCTGCCGTTCCTGGTGTTCCGGCAGGACAAGCCTACCCCGAAATACATACAGTACCTCGGGAAGGTGCTCCCCGGCGCAATTTTCGGAATGCTCATCGTCTACTGCCTGCGCAGCGTTTCCGTGACGGAGTATAGCTGGGGTCTTCCTGAGCTTATCGCAGGAGCCGCCACGGTCGGAATTCACCTGTGGAAGCGCAGCATGCTGCTGTCCATCGCCGCCGGGACGGTTATCTACATGCTGTTGGTGCAGTTCGTGTTTGTATAATGTGAACCTCTATGCAGCCCCGGCTTTTATATAGTATCTACAAAAATCGCCAGATTGTCGAAAAATGTGTGGAAATCCGCTTGATTTACCATGATTTTTGTGGTATTACATGATTTTTGTGGTATTATTAATTAAAGAAAATTACATCACGGCAGAGCATTTTCTATAAATGTTCAAATGTTCGGCTCGCGGTGTGATATGCAGCGCCGTATGATCCGAATGACACCTGCGCGGCGCCGCAAAATGACAGGGAGGGTTTTCTATGAAATCTATCGGTATGAGGATACTGGTAAGCTGTATCCTTACAGTTGCAATTTCGCTGTTCACGCTTGGCGGATTTGCCTGCATCATGATCTACAACAGTACCGTAAATCTGGTATACAGCAGCATGACCGCTTCGGCGCAGGTCGCGGCGGATCGCGTATACTGGGAGGTGCGTTCCTATGCCAACATTGCAAGGGAGCTTGGCGCAATGCCCCGGATCTCAGACTCGTCGACCACCGACAGCGAACTCAGCGAAATAGTTCAGCAGACCATTGAGAATCACAAACTGCAGAGCTGCAACATCATCAAGTCTAACGGGGACTGCCTCGACGGCAACAACTATTCCGACCGCGAGTACTTCCAGAACGCGATGAAAGGAAATGTCACCGTAACCACTCCTACCGTTTCCAGACTGACCGGCGAACTGATGATCATAATCGCGGCTCCTATCTGGAAAAACGGCATTTCCGGCGGCGAAACAGCGGGCTGCGTTATCATCGTTCCTGATTCCGAATTTCTCAACGACATCGTGAGAAGTATAAAGCTCAGCGAAAACTGCGGAGCCTACATAATCGACAAGGACGGCAACACCATCGCCGACCCCGACAGCGATCTTGTAAAGCGCGGCGAGAACATCGAACAGCTCGCGGCTGCGGACACCTCCGGTCAGGCCGGATACAAGACGCTTGTAAAGGCGCACGAGAGCATGCGTGCAGGCGAATCCGGCATTGCGCGGTACACGCTGAACGGCGTAAGCAAGTTCCTTTCCTATGCCCCGATCCCGGATTTAAACGGCTGGTCGCTTGCAGTTTACGCTCCCACCGGCGACTTTATGGACTCTACATCCCGCGCTATTGTGATGACCGTGATCCTTCTTATTGTTGCATGCGTCGTTTCAGCGTTCATCTCAGTTTGCCTCGGCAAGAAGATAGGTTCCTCCGTAAAAGTATGCACCGAGCGTATCGAGAAGCTCGCCGTGGGCGACCTCACAAGCCCGGTTCCCGAGATTCATTCCAAGGACGAGACCGGACGTCTCTCCGAGGCGACAAAGACGGTCGTCAGCAACCTCAACAACATTATCAGCGATATCGGGCGCATTCTCGAGTCAATGTCCACCGGCAACCTGAACGTACATACTGCTGAGAATGAAAAGTTCTATGTCGGCGACTGCCAGAAGCTGCTCCATTATGTCCGCGACATCAACCACAAGCTCAGCGCAACCATGTCCGAGATAAGCACCGCCGCCGACCAGGTTGCGGCAGGCTCCGAACAGGTTTCCTCAGGCGCGCAGGCGCTGTCACAGGGCGCTACCGAACAGGCTTCCTCCGTTGAGGAGCTGGCTGCGACCATCAACGTGGTATCCGAAATGATACACGAAAATTCTAAGGACGCAGAAGATGCAAGCAAATGCACAAAGGAAGCCGCCGAGAAGCTCGGCGACACCTCTGCGAAGATGGAGAATCTCATCAGCGCAATGGAGGAGATCAAGAATTCCTCCGCAGAGACCAAGAACATTATCAAGACCATCGAGGACATCGCGTTCCAGACGAATATACTCGCGCTGAACGCAGCGATAGAAGCCGCGCGTGCGGGTGAAGCCGGAAAGGGCTTCGCGGTCGTGGCTGACGAGGTGCGCAACCTTGCCGCCAAGTCCGGCGAGGCTGCACAGAACACCACGAACATGATCGAAGGCACCGTTTCCGCAATTGAGAACGGCAGCGCCATCGTGAACGAAGCTGCCGCGATGATGACGGCGGTTGTAGAATCCTCTGCAAAGGTCGAGGAGATCAACAACAAGATCTCCGATTCCACAAAGGAGGCTGCGGATTCCATCAAGCAGATTTCCATAGGAATCGATCAGATCTCCAACGTAGTCCAGACGAACTCCGCGACTGCGGAGGAATCCGCTGCGGCTTCCGAGGAGCTTTCGGCGCAGGCTGCAACGATGAAGGGCCTTATAGGGAACTTCACGCTGCGTGATTCTGACGCCTCTGCCAACCTCTGATAGTTCAACAAATTAAGATCCCGCAGCCGTATGGCTGCGGGATTTTTTCATATTACGGTTATTTCCCAGAGTACCAGGGAACCGTCCATGCCGCTCATATCCACGGAGAAGTACTTTACGTTCCCATCGGCGTCGGTGAAGGAGATCCCATTGTTCGGGATATCTCCCAGGAACACCAGACCCGCTTCCAGCGGACGCTCCGGCGTAAGTTCGGGCTGCGAGTACAGCTCCTCGGCGGAGAACGTGAAGATCCCGTTCTCGTCGATGTCCTGCATTGCTATCGACAGCAGCCTGAAGTCGCTGACCGTGCTTTCTGCGGAGAATACCACCTTTACGGCTGATTCGCTGACCTCGGTTCCGTCGGTCTGACTGAATGTGTCGTGCTCACCAAGCTCCGGCACGTCCTCAAGGTACTGCGCCTTTACCGGAAGGCTCTCAGCCGTTCCGGTTCCGGGAAGCTCCCCGGTCGGCATGGTTTCCGGAGGCTCCACGGTATTTACAGGCTCGGTGCTCGGCGGTTCGGCGGTGGCTTCCGCCTGTGCGGAGCTTTCCGGCGTGGACTCCTTCGGCGCAGTTCCGGACTGCTCGGACTGGCTGGTTTGGCTGGACTGGCTGGTTTGGCTGGTTTGGCTGATTTGGCTGGACTGGCTCGGCTGGCTCCCCGGCGATGTGATGTTCCCGGTGCAGCCTGTCAGCAGAAGCAGCGCAGATAGTATCGCGATTCTTTTTTTCATATATCACCCTCCTTTGGTCTTTCTATTATACCCGCTTTTCCTGAAAAAGTCAATCCTTATTTCAGAGCGTCAGAATTTCTAAATTTTTCACATTTAGGTGTTGACATAACCCCTAAAAAAGTGTAAAATGAATATGTATGCGTTAATTGAATTCCGGGAAGGCTCCCGGGCTTGAAAGGATAGATAAAATGGCATTCTTCGATTATTCACCGGAACTGGTGGAAGCAGGAAAAAAGGCAATGGAGCTGTGCGCTCCGCAGTTTGCCGAGTTCGACCGCATGGCGGAATACAACGGCGAGCGCGTTTTAAAGGCGTTCATCGACAACAGGATAAGCGATATCCACATGAAGGGGACTAACGGCTACGGCTACGGCGACGACGGCAGGGACAAGCTGGACGCGGTCTTCGCGCAGATACTCGGCGCCGAGGACGCCCTGGTGCGCCACAATTTCGTGAACGGCACCCACGCGATAACCACCGCGCTGTTCGGTATTCTCCGCCCCGGGGACGAGCTGCTTTCCGTCACCGGCGACCCCTACGACACCATGCAGGGCGTAATTTCCGGCGATGGGATAGGTTCACTGAAGGATTTCGGCGTGAAGTTCGGCAAGGTAGACCTCCTGCCGGACGGCACCCCGGACTACGACGGCATAAAGCGCCGCGCGGGAACCTGCAGGATGGCTTATATCCAGCGCTCCAGGGGATATTCCCTGCGCCCGTCGCTGAGCATTGAGGTCATCGCGAAGATATGCGAGGCAGTCCGCAGCGTTAATCCGGACTGCGTGATATTCACCGACAACTGCTACGGCGAGCTGGTCGAGGAAAAGGAGCCGGTTTCAGTCGGCGCCGACCTCATCGCGGGCAGCCTTATCAAGAATCTCGGCGGCGGAATCGCGGAGACCGGCGGCTACATCGCGGGCAGGGCAGACCTCGTGGAGCTGTGCGCGTTCAGGCTGACCACCCCGGGCACTGGCAAGGAGGTCGGCGCGAGCCTGAATCAGCTCCGAGGAATGTACCTTGGAATATTCCACGCGCCGGAAGCGGTCTGCGCGGCGCTCAAGACTGCGGCGTTTGCGGCGGCTCTGGCAGAGCTTCTCGGCTTCGAGGCGTTCCCGAAGTACAGCGAGAAGCGCACCGACATCATCGAGGCGCTGAAGCTCGGCGGCGAGAAGCAGCTCATCGCGTTCTGCCAGGGCATTCAGGCCGGCTCCCCGGTGGACAGCTTCGCTTCCCCGGAGCCATGGGACATGCCGGGCTACGACAGCCAGGTCATAATGGCGGCTGGAGCCTTCACGATGGGCGCTTCCATCGAGCTTTCAGCGGACGCTCCGTTGCGTGAGCCTTTTGCAGTGTGGCTCCAGGGCGGGCTTACGTTCCCGACGGGAAAGGCGGGTATCATGCACGCGGCGCAGTACATGCTGGACAAGGGTCTGGCGCACATCTGACAGCAGTAGGGTTCAACAGGTCGAAAGGACAGTAACATGATAAAGAGCATGACAGGCTTCGGCAGAGGTCATCAGGTACTTAACGGCAGGGATATCACCGTAGAGATACGCGCGGTGAATCACCGGTATTACGAGTTCAGCTCGCGGCTCCCGCGCAGCCTGGGCTACATCGAGGAGAAGCTCAAGAGCCTGCTCCAGGGCAGGATAAACCGCGGCAAGGTGGAGATATCCGTGCTGGTGAACAACGTTGAGGCCGCGGACGAGAAGATAACTATAAATAAGGAAATAGTAAAGGAATACGTTGAAGCGCTGCGCTCCGTTAAGGAGGAGTATTCGCTGATTGACGGCCTTTCGCTGTCGGATATCCTGCGTATCCCGGACGCGTTCACCGTAGTAAAGACCGAGACCGACGAGGAGCAGCTCTGGGCTGACGTGAAGTCGGCGGCGGAGGAGGCTCTGGAGCACTTCATCGCGATGCGTGAAGCCGAGGGCGAGCGCATGAAGCGGGACGTAATGTCGCGCCTGGATAAAATCGAGGAGTGGGTCGGCGTAGTCGAAACGCGCTCCCCGCAGATGGTGGAGGACTACCGCAGGCGGCTCTACGACAAGATGTGCGAGGTGCTGAGCTCCACGAACATCGACGAAAACCGCATACTCATGGAGGCGGGGATATTCTCCGAAAAGACCGCCGTGGACGAGGAAACGGTACGCCTGCGCAGCCACATCGCGCAGTTCCGCACAATGCTGGAATCCGGCGAGCCTGTGGGCAGGAAGCTTGACTTCCTGGTGCAGGAGATGAACCGCGAGACCAACACCATAGGCTCCAAGGTGCAGGACATCGAGGTAACGCGCATAGTCGTCGACCAGAAGAGCGAGATAGAAAAGATACGCGAGCAGATTCAGAACATCGAATGATACAGACCCCGGGAGGATCGGCTTCCCGGGGTTTTCCGTACTATTCAGCGGGTGCGGCGCAAACTTGACAAAAACAGCGCGTTGAGCTATAATAGATTCATATTATAAAAAATGCCGCGTTCTACGGTTGTATCATACGGCTGTATCAAAGGATACGCAATGGGAAAGGAATAAAAAATGCCAGTAAAAATAGCCGACGGACTGCCCGCGCAGTCGATACTTGAAAACGAGCATATATTCATCATGACGGAGCACCGCGCGCTCCACCAGGACATACGTCCGCTGAAGATAGGCATACTGAACCTCATGCCGACCAAGGTCGCGACCGAAACGCAGATACTCCGCAGCCTGTCTAATACTCCGCTGCAAATCGAGGTGACTCTCGTGCAGACCTCAACCTACACCAGCAAGAACACCTCACATGAGCACCTGCTGAACTTCTACAAGACCTTCGACGAGATAAAGGACATGAACTTTGACGGGTTCATAATCACCGGCGCTCCGGTGGAGCACCTTCCGTTTGAGGAGGTCGACTACTGGGAGGAGATTTGCAAAATAATGGACTGGACGAAAACCCATGTGCATTCCACGTTCCACATCTGCTGGGCGGCTCAGGCGGCGCTGTACTACCACTACGGCATTCCGAAGTACCCGCTCCCGGAGAAGCTCTCCGGCGTGTTCAGGCACACTCTGCTCACACCGAAATCAAGACTGTTCCGAGGGTTCGACAGCGAGTTCTGGGCACCGCATTCACGCCATACCGAGGTTCGCCGCGAGGACATCGAGAAGGTGCCGCAGCTCAAGGTGATGGCGGTTTCCGACGAGGCGGGCGTGTATGCCGTTTGCAGCGAGGACAGCCGCCAGTTCTTCATAACAGGGCATTCCGAGTACGACGCGGACACCCTGGCTCTGGAGTACAAGCGCGACCTTGAAAAGGGTCTGAACCCGAAGATTCCCGCTCACTACTTCCCGGACGACGACCCCGCGAAGCAGCCTGTGCTCAAGTGGAGGGCGCATTCCACGCTCATCTACACCAACTGGCTGAACTACTTCGTTTACCAGACCACTCCGTTTGATATTTCTGAAAAAATATAACAAATATTGTTGCATTTGTCGTATAATTATGTTATAATTCTATTACGGCACACGCCGAAAAATCAAATGAAACGAGGTACACGCTATGTTTGATATCTACGCAGCCCTGAGCGGCGGCATGATCGCGAATCTCCTGCTTACTATACTGGGACTTGTTATTTCAGTCGCGGCGGGGATCCTGCTTTACTGGAAGGTTTTCGGTCCGAAGGCGAAGGATCCGTCCGCGGGCAAATTCATGCAGTACGCGAACGGTCAGCGCTTCCTGCCGCTTTGCATCGTGAAGATAACCTACTACTCCCTGGCGGCGTTCCTTGTGTTTATAGGCATTGCGAAGTGCATCACCACCATCGACGGATTCGGCGCTATATTCAAGTACGTCATCGTTGGAAACGTCGTTCTGCGCATTCTGTTTGAGACCGTTCTCGCGGTGAGAAAGAACGCAGGGATCGATACCGACAACAACACCGCTGACGAGCCGAAGGACAGCCAGTCCGCATTTGAGCCGAAGCTGCCGACTATTCCTTATCAGCAGCCCCGGCAGACTCAGCACCCCCAGTATCAGCCGAATGCCCAGGCAGCGCAGCCTGTTCAGAGCGTTCAGCCTGTTCCGGTTCAGCCTGTGAACGCGGTTCCGACTCCTGTTGAGCATGTGCCCGCTCCTATGCCTGTTCCCGAGCCTGTGCCCGCTCCTATGCCGGTTCCCGAGCCTGTGCCTGCTCCCGCGCCGATTCCCGAGCCTGTGCCTGCTTCCACACCGATTCCCGCACCTGCGCCCCAGCCCGTTCCCGCTCAGCCGAAAGCGAACTCCGCTTCTGCGTTCTGTACATACTGCGGAAACGCAGTCAAGCCCGGTGCGAAGTTCTGCCCGTTCTGCGGGAAGCCTCTAGTTTAAATGAATCACGGCGGTTCCGATGAGCCGCCGTTTTTATTTCCGGTTCGCTTGACAAGCCGGGTCGGAGGGGGTATAATAGAAACATCAATTCACTGAGAGGAAATTATGACCGAGATAACAGTAACCAAAAACGACGCCGGGCAGCGCGCCGACAGATTCCTCACCAAAGCCTACCCGAACCTGTCGCTGCCGCTTATCTGCAAGCTGATGCGCAAGAAGCGGATAAAGCTCAACGGAGCCAGAACCGAACCGAACGTGAAGCTCAGCGAGGGGGACGTGTTCCGGTTTTACCTGAGCGACGAGCTGCTTGACACCGGAGGCAGGGAAAAGACCGCGGATTTCCGGGAGGTCCCGCCGGAGATAGACGTGATATACGAGGACGAAAATATACTTCTGTGCGACAAGCCGGTCGGAATGGTGGTACACGAGGACAACGACAACACCTCCGACACGCTGATAAACCGCATAAAATGCTGCCTCTGGAAGCAGGGGGAGTACGACCCGGAAAGCGAGCAGAGCTTTGTTCCGGCGCTGTGCAACCGTATCGACCGCAACACCGGCGGGATAGTCATAGCCGCGAAGAATGCGGAATCGCTGCGAGTGCTCAACCAGAAAATACGCGACAGGGAGCTTGTCAAGCTGTACCTCTGCGTTGTGCAGGGGGAGCTTCCGAAGCGCGCCGACACGCTGACCGCCTACCTCGAGAAGCTGTCAGACGAGAACCGCGTGATCGTCTCCGACCGCAAGACCCCGCAGAACCGCACGATACTCACGAAGTACCGCGTGCTCGAGACCCGGGGCGGGAACTCGCTGCTGGAGGTCGACCTGCTGACCGGGCGGACTCACCAGATACGCGCGCATTTCGCGCATGTGGGGCATCCGCTCCTCGGCGACGGGAAGTATGGCAGCAACAAGCTCAACAAGGCGCTCGGCTACGACGTGCAGGCGCTGTACTCCTACAAGCTGCGGTTCGAGTTCACCACTCCGGCGGGCTGCCTGGAGTACCTGAACCACCGGGAATTCTCCGTGGCGGATATGAACTCGATCTGGTTCGTGAAGAAGTTCCACGGCTCCGATTGAACGTTTTTGCGGGTGACGAGGTTCGCTGTTTCGGCGAAATGCACAAAAAAACTTGGCATTTTTTTATGAAAGTC
>OJOI01001502.1_pt1 | contig 12876 bp, 9 predicted proteins | sample 1598061 | NCBI WGS metagenome assembly OJOI01 (sample SAMN01915224, study PRJEB22387) | human gut metagenome | isolation source: stool | host: Homo sapiens | place: USA
AATGCGCAGGATATTAATAGCATCAGCGTCTTTTAAAGCATCTTCCAATTTATCATCCACAATCGCTCCCATGGCCTCTAACTTTTTAGGCACCAATGTACGCGGTCCTGTTAAATGAACTTCCGCACCTAATTTCGTAAATCCGTAAATATCGCTCCTCGCCACGCGGGAGTGAAGAATATCTCCAATAATTGCATACTTCATTTCCTTGATCTTCTTTCCCGCTTCACGAAGTGTAAAAAGTTCAAGTAACGTCTGACTGGGATGCTCATGCGCCCCATCACCTGCATTAAAAATCAAAGGTGTCTTTACCTTCGGGCTTTTTACTTTGGATGCAAAAAGAGCGGCCCCCTCTGACGAATTACGAATAATCACCGCATCTGTTCCCATTGCCGAAACAGTAAGCAATGTATCACGCAGGCTTTCACCTTTCGTCATTGAGCTGCCGCTCTTTGTAATATTAACAACATCCGCCCCCAAATACTTGCCGGCAAGTTCAAAAGAACTGCGCGTCCTGGTGGAAGCCTCGGAAAATACGGTAACAATAGATTTCCCTTTAAGATAATCCTTTTTCTTATTCCCGGACAACACAATTCTTTTCATTTGTGCCGCCACATCAAGCACCCGTTCAATCTCTCCAGCTTTAAAATCTTCCAGCCCTAAAATTGATCGGCCTTGTAGCGAAACTGTACCCATTCCGGCCTCCTTAAATTAAAACAGCTAAATAGTTATCTTTATGATTCTAAAATATCAAACTCTTTTTTTCAACATAAACTCGATTAAATTTTGGTGAATCCGTTTCCCTTAAAGTATTTCTCCCTTTGAATAAGAAACTGCTGCTTCAATCACAGTCTTAAATGCAGGCGGGATTTCCTTCCCTGTTAAAAATTCACCAATAGCTCTTCCAACAATGACCCCTTTATTTCCATAAAGCCAGGCAAAGTAGTAGAACTGCAGTGAACGATTATCCCGTTTCGAAATATTAGACAGCTTTCTCGGCGGATAAGAACCACGAGCCATGCCAAGTTTTTGTCCCGCTTTTTTCACAAGAGAAGAATTTACCACATCGGAACTGTCTTCCACAGAATGTATCACCCGATTCAAAACGCCAATACTCCCACTGGATATACAAGCCTGTACCACATCCATTTCATAACAAATATAGTCAGTATAAAAAACATAAGGTTTCGGATTTTCAACCATTACATCCTTATCATAAAGACAAACTGTAGGAATATGAAAACGTCGGATCAACTGGGAAATTTTTGTAATAGAGCTTTCACCACGGGCATTGATCAGGCAGATTCCATAATAATCAAAATTAATGCCTAAAGTCTTCGCAAAATAAGGAAACGAACCATACTCTGTTTCACCTTCTACTAAAATAGTACACCGCGAGTACAGTGCCTCTTTAACCTCGGGAAAATGCATTATCAAATGCTTCTCTATTTCACGGTTGAAATGGAAAGTAGTTCCGCAAGACACCTGTACTTTCTTTTCTTCATTCCAATATAAACGGATGATTTGCCGATAGTCATTTACCAGAGAATCTGTGGAATGAGTTACTACAAAAAGCTGCCCGTCAAGTCCGTCAACCCCTAATGTTCTTTGTATCAGTTTTTTAAAAAAAGGTTCTTCATTATTTAAAATGGACTGCAAAAAGGCCAATACCGCTCTCTGCAGATATGGATGAAGATGCAATTCGGGTTCATCGATGCTTAACACCAAGGGAAAAAATCGTTTTCCCCATTTATTGTATACAATGATATTTTCAAAAGGAATTGCTTTACTGTTTCTTTTTTCCACAAGCTGAACCAACAGATGTGAGGCAATCGCAAACATTAAACGAATTGTAAAACCGGACGGTGCCGCATCTTTATCTGATGTGAAAATAACTTTCAATATTTTAACCACTGCCAAGTTAGGATCGGACGGTAAGCTGACCGGAAGCCCTTTTTTTGCCAAAAGTTCTTCCGCCTCTCGAATCGTCTCTTCTCCTGCAGAAAGATAATCCTTATATAAGGAAGATATCTGTAGAAGCTCTTCATCCGTAACCATGTTGCGCGGCACATCATCTAAGGCATAATCAATATAAAACAGACAGCGCATATATTCGAGCGGTAATCGTTCGCCCGTATCAGAATTGATCAGAGTCGGTACCACTTCGCTCACTAACTGGCGAAGTTCGATATGTGCAAATTCCCCTGTTCCCATATCTGCAGAGGAAAGAGTAAAAAAGACACGTATCGGATTATTCTCATCAAGAAAATCCGCTTCCCGGAATCCATATCCATGAGTAACTGTTTTTAAAAAACTTAAAAAATTGGACTTCCCGATATTGTTATCTCCAACGATATAATTGGCACGACTGTCAAAATGAAATGTCACATCTTGGAATGTACGGTAATTCTCAATCCTCACATCAGAAATATACATATCCTCACCTGCCTTAAATTCCTTTTTTATTATACCATTTTCCTAATTTACCGTTACACCTGCCTTTGCATGGGACGGTGTCAAGTTGTTGTGGGTAAAAATCTCTTTCACAAAATCCCTCTCAATTCCAATAATCAAATCCGTTACCCAAATAGTTCCTTAAAGACCGGTATTTGGCACTTTCCAATCCCGGCAGGCAGCATATATTCATTCCCTCTCTTTCGTTCCATTCCATTCTTTCTTAATTGTATGGCTTGTGTATGAGCATGGCTTTTCTTCTCCAGTATTTCTTCTATATAGTTTCGTACGTTACCTCCGCTGGCCGCACACCCTCTCAGTTGCCCTATCGTGTTTGAGCATTCTTCACTCCACGCCATTGGCCTGCTTGTCAGTCTTGCTGCAAGGATTGAGCTTACATGGCCTTCTGTGCTGCTCTTTATTTCCGGATGCCTCATGCTGTTTACTGCATATTCCCAGTTTCTCTTCATATATACGTAGCTTTTCTCTATGACTTCTTTCCGTTCCGCATGCATCCTTATTTGGATTTCTACTTCTTTCTTAAAGGTTTCGTAGTCATCTTCTCTTAGCTCATGGTGAATCCGTTTGATCACTTTTATATTCTCTTTCCCTATCTGGCGTATATATCTTTTCTGGCGTATATATCTTTCTAAATGGAACCGGTCCAATATGTATGTGCAGTTGTCCAGTATATCCAGCCCGGCTTTATCCAGTTCCCTCCATCGCCAATAAGGTATATCTTCACGTCGGAGTCATAGGTCCTGTAAATATATTGTGCTACACGGCTCCAGAATCGTCCCGCTTTTTCATAGCCGACAAAGGTTCTTAATCCGACAGTCTTCCTTCGGTTTCTTGATACTTCCACTTTGTCTTCATATACATAGGCCAGTTTCATTTCACGATTTTGTCCATTCGCTATAGAAATATGGTCTTCATCGGCTTCTATATAGATTGTTTTTGCGCTGCTTTCTCTTTCCGGATAGGGGAGTTCTTCTCCTGTTATATGTTCCATTTTCTTCAAGCAATTGCTCACAGTCTGTCCTGATACGGCGGCTATGGTAGAGTGGGCAGCCGCCTGTTCATAGGATTCCTTGGTTGCATTGGTAATCATGGCCGCCGCACAGGAGGTTTCTACTCTTGCATAGGCAGGAATGCCGAGGATCTGATCTAACAGTGCTACATAGGTTCTTGTCTGTTTATCTTCGTAATATCTCCGATTGAAAGAAATTTCCCCAAAAGAGGTGACAAGGTTTCTTGCCTTATTCTTCGCTTTTATCCGGTATCTTTTCGTTTCTTTCTCTTGTTCATAAATTCGTTCATCTAATCCTTCCAACACCTTTTTGGCTACAGTGGCTCCTATCCTACTTAGGATCCGGTTGATAGAGTTCATGATTTTACTCATGGAAGTGTGTAAGATTTCCTTTTTGATGATGTCCTTAAGAAGTATTTCAGAAATCTCATCTTCTATTGGACTAAGATACGGTTCAAGTTCTATAATATTCATAAAGAAGACCTCTTTTCTTTCTTGAATTAGCAACTTTATTGTATTGCAAAAGAGATCTTCTTTTCTACTGTATAAAACACCCACTAAAACTTTATACCAACTTACAGCTAAAATATCAAAAAGTCTTCTTATGATCAATATGAAGCCACAGTTCGCAAACCGCCAGCAGTTAATCAAAGAAAACTTTTTAATGTCTCAATATTATTTTATATACCTTTAAAGATTGTCCGATTTTTACAGTTCAATTCAATCTTCGTTCAGACTGCTTTAAAAAAAATAAATTTATATATCCCTCTCTCTATTCTTTCTCTTTTTCATATACCACCATACGGCTCCATACACGGCGGAAACAACAATAATAATGATAGTCAGACGCAAAGAATGTTCCCCCAGATGGACCACATCATGCCCGACAATCACCTCAAGTGCCACTGACGGCAGCTTACCAAGCAAACTACCCGCCATATGAGAGCGAAATGACATGCCGGATAAAGCACAGATTGCTGTGACAAGGCCATTGGGCATATAAGGAATCGCTCTCGCTGCCGCCACTGCCTGCCAAGAATCGTAGGAATCCAAAGCAGTTAAAGTCTTACTCTGTTCAATCACCCGCTTTGCCAGACTTCGGAAAAGAACACGCATAACCCAAAAAGAAATCATAACGCCTAATGTTTCTGCCAGCCATGAAATCATCGTCCCCCAAAACAAACCAAAAATCAGGCCATTGGCAGTAGAAATAAAAATAGACGGAAGAAATCCAACAATATTGATAACGACATCAATAAAAAAACTGACAAAAACGGCATAAACACCAAATCCTCTTAAATAGGTAATAGTACCGCCCAAATCTCCACTTTTGGACAGTTGATAAACTGTTGGATAAAAAGCAGGATCCATAAAATGAATCCCTCCCAACACCAAAAGCAAAAGTGCCAGGAATCCATAACGCATCCGTCTTTCCTGCTTCTCTTCCAAATCCGCCTTATTCATTTCGCATCCTTATATTCATAATATCATCCATGTATTCACTAACTGCATCAGCCACATCATCTTTTCCAATTGTATCGATAAAACGTTTTTCCTTCATTTCCAAATCTCCCAACTGAAAAGGAATAGGAATCCCTGTTTTCTTTTCAATACGCCGAAGAACATCATAGGGTGTACCTGTTTCATCTAAACCGAGAATCTCCGCTACTATACCGGGAAATTTATATGGATGTGCTGTGCTGATGATGACTGTATGAGAATGTCTTTCTATCTTCCCTTCGCGGCGAAGTCTGTGATAAACCGCATAAGCCACTGCAGTATGAGGATCCATAAGGTAGTCATAAGATTCGTAAACTGCTTTCATCGCCCGTTTCATATCTGCGGAAGAGGCCCATCCTCCTGTAATTTCACCAAGAGCGTATGCTAATTCTTCTTCCGATACCGCATATCGCCCTTCCTTGTTCAATGCTTTCATGGCTGCTGCCACTTTATCAGCAGAACCAAGTACATAGTACAGGAAACGCTCAAAATTAGAAGAAATAAGGATATCCATAGATGGTGATTCCGTCAGATAAAACTCGCGATTGATGTCATACACGCCTGTTTCGAAAAAATCTGTAAGTACCTTATTTTCATTGGAAGCACAAATCAGCTGTCCAAGAGGAACACCAATTTCTTTTGCCATCCACCCGGCCAGAATATTTCCAAAATTTCCTGTAGGAACTACCACATTAAACCGCTCATTTTCTCCAATCGAATGGTTCTTTCTCAATTGAAGCCAGATCCATACATAATAGATGATCTGCGGCAACAACCGGCCAATATTAATCGAATTAGCACTGGAAAACAAAACACCCTTTTCTGATGCTTCTTTTCTCAAGCCACTCATAAAAATGCGTTTTAATGCACTCTGGGCATCATCAAAATTACCATCAATACCTGCCACCCTTACATTATTACCGGACTGCTTCTGCATCTGATCCTTTTGAAGAGGGCTCACTCCATCAGATGGATAAAATACCATAATATTGATATCGGGAATGTCACGAAATCCCTCTAACGCTGCCTTCCCTGTATCACCCGAAGTAGCCGTTAAGATTAAAATCTGCTTTCCATCATTTTCCTGCGCCTTTGCCCATACAAGCAGATAAGGGAACAAAGAAAGCGCCAGATCCTTAAAAGCACAAGTCCTGCCATAAAACATTTCCGCTACAGAAAAAGCATCTGTCATACGTTTTACAGGCACAATTTCTTTTGCGGCAAATGTTCCCGTATAGGCCGCATCTGTAAGTTTCTTCAAATCATTTTCAGGAATATCTGTTAAAAAACGTTTAAGAACAAAGCTGGCCAATTCCTTATATGACAAATCCTTTAAAGAATTATATTCAATAAAAGGCACCGGCAGCATTTCAGGAACATAGAGCCCGCCATCTTTGGCCAATCCCTGAAGCAATGCCTGGGGCGCAGAAATTTTCTCTTCACTTCGTGTACTTCTGTATCTCATACCGCACCTCTTCCGAAATATTTTTTATATTCTATCATACCTGCTGCATAAATGCAGAAAGACTCCCTCCTTCGCAAATCCCTCCGCAGCAATTATCAACTTTGCCAAAACCTTTTACAAAGATATTAAAAACTCCAACAAATTATGAAAAAACAAAAACCCGAAGCCATCATAACCTCGGGTATCATGTCTGGTGGATCATCAGGGGTTCGAACCCCGGACACCCTGATTAAGAGTCAGGTGCTCTACCAACTGAGCTAATGATCCGTCAACGAAAAACATTATATCATCACGATTATATCCTGTCAAACGCTTTTCTTCAAGTATTCCGGCATTATCCGAAATTGTAAAACAATCATCAATAGTGGATTCCATACTTCTTTTTCAGTTCACCAACATCTCCGCGCATATCACGGCTGCACTCATTCAGCACCATTTTTTAATGAGTGCCTTTACGCTTTATAAACAGCATCCTTTTAGCACTTGCCATCCTATAAACATGAGCTAATTCCCGTTTATAAGCACTCATCAATTCTTCCGATATTCCCCCTCCAAATGAGTTCTTGCGGCAGCATCAAAAGAAATATTTTTCGATCCATTCTGTGCCTCCCTTCCGTATTACATCATATTTCCTTTTCAATCAAACTGTTCAATTTTAGTGCCACGCAATTGAGCAAACTCAGCGAATATGCTATAATGTCTTTCGTCAGGCGCCTATAGCTCAGGGGATAGAGCACTGGTCTCCGGAACCAGGTGCGAGGGTTCGAATCCCTCTAGGCGCTCCATTTATTTTAAAACATTCTCGTTATAATCATAAAGTTGCACAAAACGCTAAATGTCGGCATATAGCACATAAAGAAGGTCGTAAATTAATAATGCGCCTTCTTTTTTATTTCATCAATCAGTATTTATAATCATTTTTCATCAATAAATATCCGTGGAATCCGTCTTAGCCCACAAAGAATTTCATAATGAATTGTACCGGCCAGTTCTGCCAGCTCATCCACTTTAATTTCTTCCTCCCCCTGTTTTCCGATAAGAACGACTTCATCACCAGGCATTACGGTATCATCAACAGCCGCCATAAGCTGATCCATACAGATACGCCCCACGATAGGACAGCGTTTCTCTCCAATAAGAACTGCGCCTTTATTAGAAAGTGCACGGGGATATCCGTCTGCATATCCGATAGGAATCGTAGCGATTCTCATATCCTTTCCTGCTGTATATGTAGCACCATACCCTACGGTTTCTCCCTTATGCACCACCTGCACATGGGTAATATGGCTTACTACAGTCATCATATACTTTAAATCCAGATAATTCAGCATCGTATTTGAGGGAGAAGGCCCGTACTGGATAATCCCCGGGCGCACCAGATTGTACCAGCTTTCAGGAATATCCACGACCCCTGCGCTGCTTGCTGCGGAAATAACCAAATTCTCCAATGACGGCATAGCGGAAAGGGCCTCTTCAAATTCTGCCAGTTGTTTATACGCTTTACTCTTATTTTTTGCATCAGCTGTTGCCAAGTGGGTAAACAACCCATGAATATGCAGGTGGGGATATTTTTTTAATTTTTCCAGAAAGGCAGGTAAATCTTTTGCATGTGTACCGATTCGATTCATTCCCGTATCAATAGGAAGCATCACTTCCACCATTTTTTTTAAAGTGGACGCGGCTGTCTCCAACGCCTCCAAATTAGTCGTATCATCAACAGGAAGAATAAGTTCTTCATTAACACCCACGGACATTTCTTCCGGAAGCGGCAGTCCAAGGACATAAACCGGACAATCAAAGCCGGATGCCCTAACGACACGGCCTTCTTCCACTCGGGCTACCGCAGCACCGACGCAGCCTTCCTCTAAAGCTGCACGCAGGCACTCTACCGCCCCATGTCCATAAGCATTTGCTTTGATTACAGCAAGCGCCGGTACGTTTTTTAAATGGCTGCGGATAACCCGCAGATTGTGACGAAACGCTCTTAAATCAATTTCCATGTATGATACCGGCATGTGGCTCCCTCCTTTTTAGTAAGTTCTTTTTATTTTAATGCAATAACTGTAAAAAGTAAAAACATTCACAAAATAAAACTGATAGGGATACTTCCCTGCCAACAGATTCAATCCAAAAGAAATTGTTCAAACACATAATTTCCAAGTGCCGCCCCTTTATAGGTCATTTGAATGTTCCCATTATTCAGGAAAATCATCTTTTCTTTTACCAGCTTTTTCACCACACTGCCATAAACTTCCATTATTTCTTTCCCATACCGCTGATAAAATTCTCTGCCATTGATGCCTTCTTTCATACGAAGTCCAAGAAATGCAAATTCTTCCATTTCTTCTTTTGGGGAAAGAGAAATTTTTTCTTCCACAGGCTCGTCTGCCGCCAACCGCTCTTCATACAGCCTTAAGTTAGAAATATTTTCCCATCGTTCATGCCCAATGCGGGAACAGGCAGAGGGCCCCAACCCTAAATAGTCTTCTAATTTCCAATACTTCCTGTTATGGGCAGATTGAAACCCTGTCCGCGCAAAACTGGAAATTTCATACCGCTCAAATCCGTAATGAGGAAGTATCCGACACATCGCCTGATACATTGCCCAACTGTCATTTTCTGACGGACGCGCCAGAATACCGCGCGACGCCATTTGGGAAAATCTCGTTCCTTCCTCCAAAATCAAACTATATACCGACATATGAGTAACCGGCAAGTGAACAGCATACTTTAATGTCTTTTCAAAATCATCCACTGTCTGCCCGGGAAGTTCGCACATTAAATCAATGCTGATATTTCTAAAACCGAGTTTGAATGCCCGATTGACAGCTTTCTCCACCTCAGCAGCCGTATGGCGGCGCCCAATTTTTACAAGAAGTTCATCACGATTAGTCTGTACCCCCACAGAAATACGATTGACCCCCTGTTCCAAAGCATTTTTTAAATATGCTTCCGTCATATCGCAAGGATTCATTTCCATCGTAATTTCCGCATTCTCATAGATATGAAAATACCGGTGCAATGCTTCTATAATGCTTTTTAATTGATTCCCGGACAACACGGAGGGTGTCCCTCCGCCTAAATAAACTGTATCACAAAGTTTATCCTCAAAAAGTTTGCTTTTATTTTCCATTTCCTGCGCCAGTGCATCAAGGAAACTGTCTGTCAATTTGCTGACTACAGAATAAAAGCCGCAATAATGACAGCGGCTTCGGCAGAATGGAATATGTAAGTAAAGGCCAAGCGTTTTGGAATCAGTCATCTTTTAATACCGCCATGAAGGCTTCCTGGGGAATTTCTACGCTTCCCACCTGTTTCATACGCTTTTTCCCCTCCTTCTGTTTTTCCAGAAGCTTTTTCTTCCGGCTTACGTCACCGCCATAGCATTTGGCGAGGACATCTTTCTTATAAGCTTTAATCGTTTCTCTTGCAATAATCTTACTTCCTACCGCTGCCTGGATCGGCACCTCAAACTGCTGGCGCGGAATAATGTCTTTCAAGCGGAGCGCCAATACTCTGCCACGGGATGCTGCATTGCTCTTGTGGACAATAATAGACAACGCGTCAATAAGATCCCCGTTCAGTAGAATGTCCAGTTTAACGGCATCTGTTTTTTGGTAACCGGAAATCTGGTAGTCCAAAGAAGCGTATCCCTTCGTTGCCGACTTCAACTTATCAAAGAAATCAAAAATAATTTCCGCCAACGGAATTTTATAAGATAAATCCACACGTGTTTCATCCAGATAAGTCATCGTCTGAAATTCACCACGACGATTTTGCACCAATTCCATTACATTACCCACCATGTCAGAAGGCACAAGTATTTCTACCTTGGCAATCGGTTCTTCTATATGCTCAATTTTTGTCATAGGCGGCAATTCCGCCGGATTATCCACGGCTATCATCTCCCCGTCTGTCTTGAATACATGATAGATAACCGACGGTGCCGTTGTAATCAATTTCAAATTATATTCCCGTTCCAGACGTTCCTGGATAACATCCATATGGAGCAGCCCGAGGAAACCGCAACGAAATCCGAAACCAAGTGCCTGTGACGTCTCCGGCACATATTCAAGCGCTGCATCATTGAGCTGCAACTTTTCCAATGCCATCTTCAGCTGATCATAATCTTTACTTTCAATAGGATAGAGGCCGCAGAAAACCATAGGCAGCGCCTTACGGTATCCGGGAAGAGGTTCTTTGGCACCATTTCCAGCGGATGTAATTGTGTCACCTACTGCACAGTCTCCTACATTTTTTATGCTCGCTGCTACATATCCCACAGATCCACAGGTCAAAGCAGCAGTAACTTTGGGAAGAGGCGTAAAGTATCCTACTTCTGTAACCGTATACACTTTCCCTGAAGACATCATCTTTATCTCCATACCTGGCCGGATCTCCCCATCCATAATACGGACATAAGCAATAGCACCTTTGTAAGGGTCGAAGATGGAATCAAAAATCAGACAGCGGAGCGGTTTATCGGAACGATCTTCCGGCGGCGGAACTAATTCCACAATCCGCTCCAGCACATTCTCTACATTAAGACCGGTTTTAGCACTTACCGGAACCGCTTCTGACATATCCAGCCCGATAACATTTTCCACTTCTTTCTTTACCCGTTCCACATCGGCACTGGGTAAATCAATTTTATTAACAACCGGGATAATTTCCAAATTATTATCAAGCGCCAGATATACATTGGCCAAAGTCTGCGCCTGTACGCCCTGTGTCGCATCAATGATAAGAATGGCTCCCTCACAGGCAGAAAGGCTTCGAGACACTTCATAGTTGAAGTCTACATGCCCCGGAGTATCAATGAGATTCAGCTCATACATTTCTCCATTTTTATATTTGTACATTAAACGGGCAGACTGCTCTTTAATCGTGATACCTCTTTCCCGTTCCAGTTCCATTGTATCCAGTATCTGCGCTTCCATATCGCGCTTCTGCACGGTTCCCGTCATCTCAATAAGACGATCCGCCAGTGTAGACTTGCCGTGATCAATGTGGGCAATAATAGAAAAATTCCTGATATGGTTCGTATCCATAGTCTCTCCTGCATGGTTATTTATCGACAATTATTCGTATTTCATTCAGTACACATTATAGCAGAACCTCAAAGCGGGGAAAACTAATTTCCATGCCATTTTCTCATGACCGGCATAAGAATAGCAAGTAAAACCATAATGATCCCTGTTCCTTCAAACAAACCGAACGTCGTTCCAAAAAGGAAATAGGATGCGATGACAGAAACGGCCGGTTCCACGGTCGCGGTCACTGACGCCTGCTCCTCAGTCAACCAGGCAAGTCCGGCATTATAGCAAATGAAAGCGATAACCGTACCGCAAATAATAATCATAAATATATCAAAAAGTACATCATCATGAAAAAACGTGCCTAAATCAGTAACAGGATCAGCCATATACCCCATTATACCGCCGAAAAGCATGCCGAACATAAGAAGAAATGAATTATCCAGTGTCATCATCAATTGTTTTGGATAAATGGAACAAAAAGCATAAAATACAGCGGACAAAACACTGTAATAGATACATTCCGCAGGAACAGACAATGTCCGGGGATCTCCCCCTGTCGCCAGAAGAAATACACCTCCTACCGCCAGCACTACAGCAAACATGTCACCCATCCCCGGTACCTTTTTTCTTCGCAGAGCCACCCAGCAGATAACAAGTGCGGGGCATATATACTGAATCACCGTAGCCACAGCCGCGTTTCCCGCACCAATTCCCGCAAAATAAGTATGCTGCATAAGCATGAGCCCCAGACCGTAAAAAATAAGTTTGATCCATAATGTAGGATATTCCTTAAGTATCCGCATAGACCGCCCCAAGGTTCCCCGCATAAAAGCAATCACGAAAATAATAAGTGCCGTAGAAATCATACGGAAAACAGTCAGGTCCATAGCGGTATGATCATTATGTGCAAGAAAATGCTGGGCCGCAAGCCCGCTTCCCGCCCACATGGTTCCGGCAATTACCACTAAAAAAACTGCAAAGGATTTCATAGCGTCTCCTTGCGTATCAAACATACACGCACAAACTTATTTTTAAATTTATTCTTTAATTTTAACAAAAAACTGTTCCCCTGCAAGGATGTCAAGAAAACAGTTTCGGGTTATAGGACAGAACGTGTTGATGGCTGATCCCAAAAACAAGCAGGAAATGAATCGGATTTATATGATTCCGACCACACAATAGCATCTCCCCATGTGAAAATGGAATCCTCTAATTTGGCTCATTCATCCATGGCTTTATACAGTTTAGAAATACTTCTTTTAAAAAAATAACCCTATAACCTTCAAATAACCTTCAAAAGATGTTCTCCGCCTATCCCGGGTAACCCGTCCGTATAGGAAGCTCCGGCATATGAAAAAAGACACCTACATTTGTAAGTGTCTTTTCCT
>OJOI01001520.1_pt1 | contig 12775 bp, 10 predicted proteins | sample 1598061 | NCBI WGS metagenome assembly OJOI01 (sample SAMN01915224, study PRJEB22387) | human gut metagenome | isolation source: stool | host: Homo sapiens | place: USA
TCAAAATTGACCTGCCGGTAGAACCGCTGCTGCAGCTGGTCGAAGCTGTCGCAGTTCTGGGCCAGCAGCCACATGACCTTGGTGACAACGGCCTCAATGGTCATATCGTGGGCCTCCAGGAAGCGGAAGCGGTTCTTGACCCGCTTGCCCACCTCGTAAATGCCCACATCGCTGCCCTCATAAGTGACCTGCGTGGTCAGGATCAGGATCTTGTGGGTCTTGTCGTAATCGCCCAGCTCCTCGGCAAAGGCATCCATGAGCCGCTGGGGAATGCCGCCCACGCCAAAGCTTTCCACAATGACGCAGTCATATTGTTGAAAGATGGCCGGGATAAGTTCCGGCCCAAGGCCGGGGGTCAGCTTGAGCAGGAACACTTTTGGGTTCAGCGCCCGGCCAAACTCCACCGGGCCGGTGGGCCAGGGCGAAGCCACATACCGTACCAGCCGGTCGCCCTGCACCAGCGCCAGCGCCGGGAAGTTGACCGACGCAAAGGCATCGTAGCTGATGGTCTTGTTCTTCTTGGCGCGGGTGCCCGCAATGACGTGCCCGCCAAACACCACCATCACACCCCGGCTGCCCGGGTCAAGGGCGCAGATCACGCTGTCCCGCAGGTTCTTCTTGGCATCGGTGATCTCGTTGGAAATGGGCTGCTGGGCACCCGTGAGGATGATGGGCTTATCCGCATTCTGAATAAGGTAGGACAGCGCCGCCGCCGAGTAGGCCAGCGTATCCGTGCCGTGGCAGATGATGAAGCCATCGTAAAGCGCATAGTTTTCCTGCACGGCCTTGGCCATCATCAGCCAGTGCTCCGGGCCAAGATCGGTGCTGTCGATGCTGCACAGGTTGAGCGTTTCCGGGCAGCAGAGCTGCTGCAATTCCGGCAGATGGGCCAGCAGCTCCTCGCTGGTCAGAACAGGCTTGAGCCCCTGTGCGGTGCGCACGCTGGCAATGGTGCCGCCGGTGGTGATAAAAAGCAGGCGCTGCTTGGACATAGGTTTTTCCCCTCCATGGTGTCGATTCTTGCGATGTTTTCAGTATAGCACAGTTCGTCGGAGATGAAAAGTGCGGGGAGTTGAGGTATAATAGTTATCATAAGATCAAACAGTCCTCAACCTCTCCGTCATTGCTACGCAATGCCACCTCTCCTAGTAGGAGAGGCCTTGGCAAAGAGGCAAGGCTTTACGCAATGCCAAGGGCTCCCCTACTAGGGGAGCTGTCGAGCGGATGCGAGACTGAGAGGTTGGACAAAAGCAAACCTACCATAAGGAGAAACTGCCATGTCTAACATTGTGATCATCGGTTCCGGCCCCGCAGGTGTCTCGGCGGCATTGTATGCCGCGCGCGCCGGGGTGCAGACCACCGTTCTGACCAAGGGCCCCGGCGCACTGGACCGGGCCGAGCTCATCCAGAACTACTACGGCTTTGCCGAACCCATCGCCGGTGCCGAGCTGGAACGCCGGGGCATCGAGGGTGCCAAGGCCGTGGGGGTGGAGTTCGTCACCACCGAAGCCGTGGGCCTGACCTACACCGACAAGCTGACCGTGGAGACGCTGGCCGGGGATTTCCCTGCCGATGCTGTCATTCTGGCCACGGGAGCTTCCCGGGCAGCGCCCCGCATTCCGGGCCTCGCCGGGCTGGAGGGCCACGGCGTGAGCTACTGCGCCACCTGCGATGCCTTTTTCTACCGCGGCAGGGATGTGGCCGTGCTGGGCAGTGGAGAGTACGCCCTGCATGAGGTACAGGCCCTGCTGCCCGTGGCCCACAGCGTCACCCTGCTCACGGGCGGGGCCCCGCTGACGGCACAGTTCCCGCCGGAGGTGGCCGTGCGGACGGAAGCCGTGGAAGCCATCCTCGGTGAAGAGCGGGTCACCGGCGTGCAGCTGAAAGGCGGCGGGACACTGGAAGTCTCCGGCGTGTTCGTGGCGCTGGGCGTGGCGGGCAGCACCGCCCTGGCCCGCAAGCTGGGGGCCGAGGTGAACGGCAGCCGGATCGTGGTGGATGATCACATGCAGACCTCCCTGCCCGGCCTGTATGCCGCCGGAGACTGCACCGGCGGGCTGCTGCAGGTCGCCAAGGCCGTGTACGAGGGTGCCGTGGCAGGCACCGAAGCCGCCAAAGCCCTGCGGAAATGACCCAGACAGAAAAAGGACGCTGTGCCCTGCGGCACAGCGTCCTTTTATTGCTTTGCTCAGCTCTTGCAGCCGGATTCCTCTTCGATGCCGGTGAAATCGCTGGCCTCCGCGATCTTGGTGGTATCGAACTTGCCGTTCTCATCCTTGGGGGCAACGGCAGGGCCTGCCTCCACAGGATTCACGGTCGTTTCCTCTGCCGCAGGCTTTTCCTCGGCAGGCTCCTCTGCCCGGGCAGCTTCCACCACCGGGGCTGCGGGCGCAGTCTCGGGTTCGGCAGGAGCCTTTTTCAAAGGCAGGGGGCCATGCGTCACCGGGAGCGGTCTCCTTGGCCTCGCCCTCGGCGTAGGCTTCGGCAGTCTTTTCGGCCTCGGCGGGGTCCTTTTCAGCTTCCTCGGGGAACTCCACGTTTTCGACGTGGAGCGGGTCCTTGTCGTTCAGAACTTTGTCCAGCACGACGATGGCGGCACCGGTAACAGCCACAGCGGCAACGGCACCCAGAACACGGAACAGAGTTTTCATGGTGAAGTCCTCCCTGTATAAGATAGGATTAAGAGAATGTTACGACATCGTTCTGCGGCTTTTCGGCGGGCTCCACCGAGATGGCGGTCAGCACCGGACCCTTGCCGCGGTAGATGTTGTGGAACTTGTAATTGACCTTGGCGGTCACAGTGACCCAGGCGCGCTGCTCCAGTGCCTTGTAGCCATCATAGCTGCAGGGGAAGCCCACGAACTGGATATCCTGCACGCAGCAGGTCATTGCAAAACGGCCGGGTACAAAGCTGTTTTTGCCCGCGCGGTTGGTCTGGCAGACCTGCGCCAGGAACCGGACGGTCTTGCCCACATACTTCTGGGGCTCGTCCTGGCAGTCCATATACCAGATGCCGAAATCGTCCTCACCGATCTCAACGATCGGGGCGTTCAGATCGAAGGGCAGCGGGTCAGGGATGTCATCATATGCCACGCTGCCATCGGCGAACTCATAGGCGATATCGCACTTGCGGGAAGCCTGACGCACCAGCTTGTGCAGCTCCTGACGGGCGGCATCGTTGTTCACGGCCTCGGCGCGGTTGAACACGATCAGCTCACTGCGGGCGATCTTGTCCAGCAGCAGGCTGCGCATGGAGTTGTCGCGGGCGTAGGTCAGGGCGGTGGTGCCGTCGGCGGTGGCGATGCACTGGTACACGATCCAGCTCTCGGGCAGAGCTTCGGCCAGATCCTGCAGCAGCCACATGCCGTTGTACTCAATGACCACGCGGCCTGCGCCGGATTCCTTTTCCAGCTTGAGCAGGTTCTGCGGGTTCAGCTCGGCCTTGTCCTCCAGCACCTTGACGGTCACGCCGGGAAAGGCGAACTTTTTGGGATTATACTCTTCTTCGCCCTCTTCGCAGATCAGCAGCAGGGTCTTGTCGCCGGAGTCGAAGTTGGGGTCTTCAAAGGTCTCCTGAATGAATTTGGTCTTGCCGCTTTCCAGAAAGCCCACAAACAGGTAGACCGGGATCTCTTTTGCCATAATAAATGGTTGCTCCTTCTCTCAATAATGGGGTTCTCAGCAGCCGAACAGCTGGGCGATAGCGGTCTCGTTCAGCTTGGAGCCGATGACCACCAGCTTGCCGCCCACGTCTGCGCTGCGGCTGCGCACTTCCCACTCGCCGGGCACATAGTCGAACTCCAGCCAGCCGTCTGCGCCGCCGTCCACGATGCCCTTGGAGCGGAGGATCATGCCGTAATTGCCGGTGTCCAGCTCGGTGAGGGCGTGCTCAATGTCAGCCTTGGAGAACTTTTTGGCCGTCTCGACGCCCCAGCTGGTGAAGACCTCATCGGCGTCGTGGTCATGATGATGGTGATGATGGCCGCAGCAGCAATGCTCGTCGTGGTCATCATGGTCGTGGTGGTGATGATGCTCATGCTCGTCTTCATCATCGTCATCGTGGTCATGGTGATGATGGTGCTCGTGCTCATCCTCCTCATCGTCGTCGTCATCATGATGATGGCCGCAGCAGCAATGCTCATCATGGTCATCATCGTGGTCGTGGTGATGATGGTGTTCGTGCTCCTCGTCCTCGTCCTCGTGGGCGTGCTCTTCGTTGGCCTTGGCAGCCATAGCGATCAACTCAGACTTGAAGTCGTCCTTGGTGGACATGGCCTTCAGGATCTGCTCGCCGGTCAGGGCGTCCCAGGCGGTGGTGACGATGGTAGCGGTGGGGTTCTTCTCGCGCAGCATGGCCACAGCGGCGGCGATCTTCTCCTCGGTGGCGTTCTGGGTGCGGCTCAGGATGATGCAGCTTGCGTGGCTGATCTGGTCGTCGTAGAACTCACCGAAGTTCTTCATATACATCTTGACCTTGTTGACATCGGCCACGGTGACGAAGCTGCTCAGCTGAACATCCAGATGCTCGGCCACGCCCTCGACAGCGCGGGTCACGTCGGACAGCTTGCCGACGCCGGAGGGCTCGATGACGATGCGGTCGGGGTGGTACTGTTCCACCACCTGCTGCAGAGCGGCGCGGAAATCGCCCACCAGAGAGCAGCAGATGCAGCCGGCGTTCAGCTCATTGATCTGGATGCCGGACTCCTTCAAAAAGCCGCCGTCGATGCCGATCTCGCCGAACTCGTTCTCGATGAGCACGACCTTCTGGCCTGCAAAGGACTCTTTGATGAGCTTCTTGATAAGGGTGGTCTTACCGGCGCCAAGGAAGCCGGAGAAAATATCGATTTTGGTCATAGTCTGAAATGCCTCTTTCTTTTATGCAGACGCCGCAAAGGCGCTGCCCAGCAGGCCCGTCGGGCCTTACAAGCAGTCCGGGCCGCTGAGTGCTGACCCGTAAAATTCCTACACTCCTATTATAACAAGGCTGTCAATGGCAAACCGGCCTTTTTGATGAGAAATTTGTAACATTTTTTGCAATTTGCTTGCGTTTTCGGGCGGCAGGACCAAAATGATACCTGCGAATTGCATTCTGCGCCCCGGAATGATACAATAAGGTACAGCAAACCATCGCCGCCGGACGTTTTTCCGGCAGAATAAAGAAAGAAGGCTTTTTGACATGAGCATGAATACCGTTCCCGAGCGTCTGGCCGCCCTGCGCGAGGCCATGAAGGCAAACGGCGTGGACGTCTACCTCATCCCGGTGGGAGACCCGCACGCCAGCGAGTATATGCCCGACCACTACACTGCCCTGACCTACTTCTCCGGCTTCCACGGCGAGAACTCCAACTTCGTCGTCACCATGACCGAGAGCGCTGTCTGGGCCGATGGCCGTTACTTCGTGCAGGCCGAGAAGGAGATCGCTGGCACGGAGATCCAGCTGATGCGGATGGGCGAGCCGGGCGTGCCGACCGCCGAGCAGTACTGCGGCAAAGTCCTGCCCGAGGGTGGCAAGCTGGGCCTCTGCGGCCTGACTGCTTCCTGCGGTCTGGTGCGCAGCCTGCAGAAAGAACTGGACGCTAAGAAAGGCACCATCAAGCTGCTGAACCTCGAGGACGAGCTGTGGACGGAGGGCCGTCCCGCCCTGCCCGCTACCCCGGCATGGCTCCTGCCGAAAGAGTACGCAGGCTTCTCCCCTGCCGAGAAGCTGAGCCAGCTGCGTGCGAAGCTCTCTGAGCTGGGCTGCACCGCACAGCTGGTAGGCAAGCTGGACAATCTGGCATGGCTGCTCAATCTGCGTGCGATGGACATTCAATGCACCCCTTATGCAATGGCTTACTGCTATGTGACCCCCGATAAGGCGACGCTCTTCATCGACACCGCCCGCGTCAGCGCTGAGGCTGCTGCGGAGCTGAAGGAGAACGGCGTGGAGCTGGCTGAGTACGACGATGTGCTTACCTTCCTCGCCGCCCAGACCGAAGAACAGACCGTTCTGGCCGACCCCGTTTCCGTTAACTACGCTGTTTACCAGACCCTGCAGGCCAACCCGGCTCTGACCGTCAAGGACGAGGCCGACCCTCTGCTGCCCATGAAGGGCGTCAAGAACGAAGTCGAGCTGGCTCACACCCGCGAAGCTCACATCCGCGACGGCGTGGCTATGGTGCGCTTCCAGATCGAGCTGGAGAACCGTCTGGCTGCCGGCAAAGAGCTGACTGAGCTGACCATCGACGAGATCCTCCACAAGTACCGCAGCGCACAGGACAAGTTCCTGACTGAGAGCTTCGGCACCATTGCAGCTTACGGCCCCAACGCCGCCATGATGCACTACCACGCCACCGAGGAAGACCACGCAAAGCTCGAGAAGAAGGGCTTCTTGCTGGTGGACAGCGGCGCGACCTATATGGACGGCACCACCGACATCACCCGCACCTACCCGCTGGGTGAGCTGACGGAGGACGAGCGCCTGTTCTACACCTGGACTTTACAGTGCCACATCGACATCGCCCGGGCTGTCTGGCTGGACTACTGCGACGGCCATATGCTGGACACCATCGCCCGTGAGCCGCTGTGGCGCCACCTCATCAACTACCGCTGCGGCACCGGCCACAGCGTCAGCCACGTGGGCAACGTCCACGAAGGCCCCCACGCCCTGAACGGCCGCAACACCACCGTCTTTAAGCCGGGCATGATCGTCACCGACGAGCCGGGCGTCTATGAGGGCGGCGTCGTCGGCATCCGCATCGAGAATGAGCTGGAGTGCTACCACAAGGCATCCAACCAGTACGGCGAGTTCCTGGCATTCCGCCCCATCACGTTCGTGCCGATCGCCACCTCCCCCATCGTCCCGGGCGTTTTGAGCCGTGACGAGCTGGATTGGCTGAACGCCTACCACCGCGAGGTCTTCGAGAAGCTGGCTCCCCGCCTGACCGAGGACGAGCGCGACTGGCTGGCTAAGAAGTGTGCCGCCATCGGAGCGTAAAATTCCTCTAAAAGGCTCCCCTATTAGGGGAGCTCCGCGACATGCCCGTGTCAGCGGGATGGAGCGGTGAGAGGTTGAATTTCAACAAAAGCGGGAGGCCCCGCAGGGGCCTCCCGCTTTTCTTTAGGATGAGATCTCTGCCTTGTGCTCTTTCCAGTAGGCTTTCGCCTCGTCGATGACCTTCTTGAAGGGACCGGAGGGGTAAGTGCTCTCGGCAATGTCGATGAGGAATTTGTAGAGCTGGGGCCGCACCTGCTCATACATCCCAAGCCGGGTGTAGAGGTCCTTGTAGTAGTGGAACACCTGGATCTTGTTCTGCACCAGAGTGGCAGGCTTTATCTGGGTGTGGCAGATGCTCTGAGGGTTCTGGACGTAGTAGTAGCCGGGCTGCGGGATGGACGCAAAGACTTCGGCGTACTGGATATACTGCATGTTGAACACGAGGTCTTCGGCCCAGCGCATCTCGCTGGTAAAGCGGATGTCGTGCCGGGTGAGGATGTCGCGGCGGTAGAGCTTGTTCCAGAGCACGCTGTAAAAGTAAGAGGCGGGCTTATCCATCAGGCGGCGGGCGAAGGTGTCCTTGTCGTAGACGCCCTCGGGCAGGAAACCGTATTCCCGGTTCTCCGGCGGGCGTGCAACATGCATGACGCCGAGGTCGTCCTGGATTTTTTCCAGCACCTGTTCCGGCTTCGACGCCCCGGCGGGGATGACCATGGTATAGGGCGAGATGACGAGGTCGGCACCGGTCTTCTCTGCCGCCTCCACCAGCCGGGCGGTGTAGTCCGGAGCGATGTAGTCATCGCTGTCCACGAACTGGACGTACTTGCCGCCGGCAAGCTTCAGGCCGAGGTTCCGGGTGTCGGATACGCCGGAGTTTGCCTTGTCCACCAGCAGGATGCGGCTGTCCTTTTTGCGGAACTCCTCGCAGACGGGCAGGCTCTTATCTTTGGAGCCGTCGTTGATGACGATGAGCTCGAGGTTCTTGTACTCCTGCCCGCAGATGCTTTCGAGGCAGCGGCTCAGGTGGCTCTGGGCATTGTACACAGGGACGATGATGCTGACGAGAGGCATTTCCATAGCAGTTTCTCCTTCTGTTTTTTATAGCAATGATACTCCCGCCGGGCCGAAAAAGCAAGCGCCGGCGGCAGGCCCGAAAGGGGGCTTCGGAATGATATTTCATATCGCGGTGTGCAGCCCGGACAGCGTCCTCCGCAGCCGGGTGGAGCGGCAGTGTCTCGACTATTATGCCCGGCGGGACGACGCCTGCATCATCGAGCAGCTGGACAGCCCGGAGGCCCTGCTGGCCCGGGACGACGCCGGGGAGCGGTACGAGCTGTACCTCATTGAGCTGCCGTCCACGGCAGCCGCCGCGTCGCTGCGGGCAGCGGCTGCACTCCGCAGCCGGGGGCGGCGCAGCCCGCTGGCTTTTCTGGCCCATACGCCCGCCCACGCCTACAGTGCCTACCGGGTGGACGCCATGCAGTATTTATTGCTGCCTGTCCCGCCGGAACAACTGGACGCTCTGCTGGCCCGGGCCACCGAGCCGGAGTACGGCCCGGCCATCCCGGTAGCCACGGCGTCGGGTCTGCGGGTGCTGCCCTTCGCGGACATCGAATACCTCGAGTGTACCCACCATGTGGTGCATTTCCATCTCGCCAGCGGCGAGGATGTGCCGTCCCTGTCTGTCCGGGTGCCGTTCGCACAGGTGGCCCAGCCGCTTTTAACGGATGAGCGCTTCGTCCAGCTCCACCGCTCCTATGTGGTCAATCTGGCGGCGGTGTCCCAGCTGGCGGCGGGTGAGTTCTGGATGCAGAGCGGCGCACGGGTCCCTGTCCCCCGCGGGCGGGAGCCTGCGGCCCGCACGGCGCTGAAAGATTATCTGGAAAAGCAGTTCCGATAAAGCAATGGGGAGGCCCGGAAGAGCCTCCCCATTGCTTTATAATTTTGTCCAGTCCAGCTGCGTCCAATCCGTTATGTACTGGTCGGCGAGGTGCTGCAATTCGGGCTTATCGGCAGCGCTGGTCTCGTCCTCGATGTCGATGAGGTAGAAGCCGCACTGCCTGGCCGTACGGGTGGCGTAGACAGCGTCCTCGCAGACAACGGCGTCGGTGGGTTCGCTGCCGCCCAGCCGCTCGAGGACTTCGTGGAACACCTCGGGGTGGGCTTTGCTCTTCGCGCCCTGTGCGGTGTAGAAGAACTCGAAATAGTCTGCGACGCCCAGCCGGGTGAGCACCTCTTCGCACTGCTCTGCCCAGGTGTTGGAGCAGATGCACATCCGCACGCCCTCGGCTTTCAGCCGGGCCAGCATCTCCCGGACGCCGGGCTTCAGCTCAACTTTTTTGTACAGGTCCCGGATGACCTGCCGCATGGCAGGCTCGTAGTCCCGGAGGGTCAGGGGCAGATCGTAGGTGCGGATGAGATATTCTGCGCCCTCCACCATCCCCATGCTCAGCAGAACATCGTGGATGCCGGGTCTTGCGGTGCGGCCATAGCGGCGCAGCAGCTCCAGCGGTGCACCCTGCCACACCACAGTCATGCTGTCGGTGAGGGTGCCGTCCATGTCGAAAATCCATTGCTTGCGGTGCATCTGTCGTCCTCCTGAATCGTTCTGGCAAGGTGAATTTATTATAGCACATTTTTTGTTACAAAAACAGAGAGAAATCTCCCGGGAAATATGCTATAATCTAGGCAAAACCGGAACACATCAAAGGAGGCAGAAAACATGGCGCAGAACAACACCCCCGTAAAGGCGCTGGTGCTGGCGGGCGGGGGCGCCCGCGGCAGCTATCAGGTGGGCGTCTGGCGGGCGCTGATCGAGCTGGGCTGGCGGCCCCAGATCATTACGGGTACCAGCGTCGGCAGCCTGAACGGCGCCATGTTCGCCCTCGACCTCTACGAGACGGCCCGGGACATGTGGCTGACCATCCGCAGCCAGGATGTGATGGAGCTGCCCGCCGAGGATGCGCCGCTTTCCGAGCTGCACGCATTCCTCAAAGACGCTGTGACTCAGGGCGGCATGGACGTCACTCCGCTGGAAGAGATCGTCGAGCGGGTGTTGGACGAAGATAAACTCCGCAAAAGCCCCATCCGGCTGGGCCTTGTGACCGTGGAGCAGAAGACCCTCAAGGCCCGGGAGCTTCCGCTGGAAGACATCCCCGAGGGCAAGGTGAAAGACTACCTGCTGGCCTCTGCAGCCTGCTTCCCCGCCCTGCGGGCCCACACCATCGACGGGGTGTCTTACCTCGACGGCGGCTACCGGGACAATATGCCCACCGCGCTGGCCCAGAAGATGGGCGCAGAAGAGCTGGTCTGTGTAGACCTGGAGGGTGTGGGCATCACCCGCCCCAATCGCACCGGCCTGCCCACCACCCTCATCCGAAGCTACTGGGAGCTGGGCGACATCCTCCACTTCGAGCCCGCCACCGCCCGGCGGAACATCGAGCTGGGCTACCACGATACATTGCGGGCCTTCGGGCGGCTGCGGGGCTGCGCCTACGCTGTGGACAGCGGGGCTGAGAGCAGCGCGGATGCCGCCGCATTCCATGCGGCCTTCGAGGCCGTCCAGAAGGACATGCGGGAAAAGCACCCCTCCACCCTGACGGCAGACGCTGCTCTCCTGCTGGCAAAACTCTCGGACGCAGAGCTTGCCCCGCTGGAAGCCGCGGCCGAGGACGTGGGCGTAGACCCCGCCCCCTACTACACCACCCGTACTTTGGGAGAAGCTTTCCTTGCAAAATGCGACTTCGAGCGCCTCAGGAGCTTCGAGCCGCTGTTCGAGGGTGAAGCAGGCCCGGCGCAGGCCGCACGGGCCGCTCTGCTGCCCAACACCTTTTTGCAGGCACTGGTCTGCCGGGCGCTGACCGGCAGAGTGCCGCCGGAGGAGATGGAAACATGAAGGTATATAAGGGCTTTACCGCATCGCCCGGCCTCGTGCTGGGTCAGGTCAGCCGGCTGGACCGTCCGCCGCTGGTGTTCGGCGAGGGGCCTTTCCACCCCGAACAGGAAAAGCAGGCGTTGGAAGACGCCATCAAGGTCGCTCAGCAGGAGCTGGACGAGATGGCTGGCCGCGCCGCGCCCTCGGAGCAGGCCATCTTCCTGTTCCAGAGCATGATGCTGGAAGACGAGGGCTTCATGAATGAGGTGGCTTTCCAGATAAAAGCCGGCGTCGGTGCCGCCGAGGCGATGGACCGTGTGGGCCGCCGCTACGCCGCCCAGCTGGCCGCCATGAAGGACAACGCCTACATGCAGCTGCGGAGCGTGGACATCCTCGACGTGACCCAGCGCATCACCAACATCCTCTGCCACCGGCTCCGCAGCTGGCTGGCCCTCGACCACCCGGTCATCCTTGCGTCTGACCTGCTCATGCCCACCGATCTGTTCAGCGTCCCGGCGGGCCGCATCCTCGGCCTCATCACCGCCGAGGGCAGCGGCCAGAGCCATGCGGCCATCATCGCCCGCTCGCTGAACATCCCGGGCATCACCCAGGTGGGCGAAGATTTCCTGAAAGACTGCGACGGCCGCGAGGTCATCCTGAACGCCACCGAGGGTGAGTGCATCCTTGACCCGGATGCCGCCGCCCGGCAGAGAGCCATCACCTGCATCTGCGAGATGCAGCGCCAGAACGAGGAGCTGAACGCCCAGCTTGAGCTGCCCAACCGCACCCGGGACGGCAAAGAATTCGAGCTTCTGGCCAACTGCTTCGGCCCCGAGGATGTGGGGACCGCGATGGAGTCCGGCGCGTCCGGCGTGGGCCTGCTGCGCAGCAGCTACATGATGATGCCCGGCCACGCCATGGATGAGCAGGAGCAGTATCTGTTCTACACCTCCTGCCTCGCCGCCGCCAGGGGCAGGATGGTGACGGTGCGCACCTTCGACTTCGGTGCTGACCGCACCATGGCCGACGCCTATCAGGGCGTCCAGTCCTCCAAGCTGGGCCTGCGGGGCATCCGCAGCAGTCTGCGCAATCTGCCCCAGATGGCAGTACAGATCTGCGCCCTCATGCGTGCCGCCACAAAAGGCCCGCTGCGGGTCATGTTCCCCATGGTGACAGACATCGAGGACTGGGATTCCGCCATGCAGGTGGTAGACCACTGCCGCCGCAAGCTCACCGAGCGGGGCGTGGAGTTCGAGCCGGATGTCCCCTTCGGCGTCATGCTCAGCGTGCCCGCCGCCTGCCTGACGGCAGAGGACTTCACGGCTCACGGCTGCCGGTTCTTCGTCATCGGAACCAACGATTTGACCCAGTACACCCACGCGGTGAGCCGGGAACTGGCCATTGCCGAGCACTACTACCGTCCCGCCAGCCCGGCCATGAAAAAGCTCATCGCCATGGTGGTGGACGCCGCCAGGAAAGCGGACATCCCCGTCACCATCTGCGGCCTCGCCGTCGGCAATGCCGTCAACGCGACCCAGTATCTCCACCTCGGCCTGCGCAGCTTCTCCATGAGCCCACAGAACCTGTTGACCATCAAAAAGGCCCTGCGGGATGCAGATGCAGAATAAATGAGAAACGGCGTCCCACCTCGGCGGGACGCCGTTTCTGATGTCAGAACTTATTCAAGATTCCCCGTCAGGGTCATGACGGCAGAGACAACGGCCAGCGGGGCCGTCTCACAGCGGAGGATGCGGGGGCCGAGGCCGACGGTCTTTGCGCCGGCTTTTGCGGCCATCTCAGCTTCCTCGACGGCGAAACCGCCCTCTGCGCCGGTGATGATGGCGATCTTCAGCTTTTCGCCATCGGCGGGTTTGGCCTCAGCCAGAAGCTGGCGCAGGGGTGCGCCGCCGCACTCGTAGCAGAAG
>OJOI01001528.1_pt1 | contig 12739 bp, 8 predicted proteins | sample 1598061 | NCBI WGS metagenome assembly OJOI01 (sample SAMN01915224, study PRJEB22387) | human gut metagenome | isolation source: stool | host: Homo sapiens | place: USA
CCGATAAATCAATAATTTTACAGAGTTTTACCAACAATTGTATTCGAAGATTAGAAGCGAATCTATTGCGAAATATACTATACGGAATTAAATATGCCATTTTTCCAGTTGTAGTTAATGATTTAATACTTTTTTCAATGAATGCATAGCAATAATCAAATCTTCCTTCTTGACATGATGTAAAATTGTCCTTTACATATCCTCTTTGTGCTGTTGTCAAATCATGATAAGTAATATAAGGTGGATTGCCCACTATGTAATCAAATTTATTTGCAGGTGTTTCTAAATAATCTGCTGTATGAACATTCCAACTTACATCATATATTTCTTCTTTTCCTGCAATTTCATTCAAACGTTTAATAGTTGTATTTACAGCTTTCTTATCAATATCATACCCAAAGATATCACATTCTAAATTTCTTTTGATAGTTTCTATAGTATATCCTTCTTTTTTAGATGCACTAATGTATCTTTTTACTGCTTCTACCAAAATATTTCCATTACCGCATGAATTGTCTATAAAAGTTTTTCCTAATAATTGCTCTTGATATCCTACTTCATCAAGCATTAAATTCACATATTGGGGGGGAGTAGGAATTTGTCCTAAAATTTGCATCAATCATTGCTCTCTTTCATAAACTTTTTTTCTTCTGCTGCCTGAACAATCAGACATTCATACTGTTCAATCAATTCCATAATGACTTCAAATGTTTTTCTAAAATCTTCTTTGTCAATTGGATAACGTTCACCATGAACAACCTTATGTCTATTGTTCAACAAATTACTATCAATATAATTTATTTTCAAATCAAATATATCTGTTTCTAGTCCTATACTTGCAACAATTTCTTTTAATTCTGTACTACTTGGATTAGAATGTGTTGATATCACATCTCTCTTTTCGCAAAATGGTGCATCATATATTTCACGCACCTTATCAATTACCTTCTGATACACACTTATCTTTTCTGTATTACTGCATTGCTTTATAGCATTGGTCAGACTGAATGCCATAAAATTGTCTTTTAAAAAACAGGAATTAATTTTTTGTGCAGATACATATTTTACATAACAGTTAGAAGCAAATTTAACAAATCCTTCAAAATGTGCACAAAGCATCGCTATCCCTGAACGTAACAAAATATTTTCATTAGCGTCACCTTTATCAGCCATCATCTTAATTGATAGCATTTCTTTTTTTCTCCATGCTAAATCTTCTTGAAGTTTTGTCTCTAGTTCTTCAACTGTTTCAATTTTCGCTGCCATTTAGTAAGTTTCTACTAGCTATTGCTAGCTTCTTAATCCTTACAACTGGTCTGACCCCACGCTTAGTTGCATCATAATACTCTTTGGATATATAAATATCATCTATGCACTTTTTTAGCATTGCATTATTTTTCTCATAATATTCAATGTTTTCGGATACTCCAGGTACTATGGCCTCATAAGCACCCACTAAAACCGGTCCGCAATGAGTATCTTTTTCCGGATTATATCTTTTAAACGCATTTTCTCCCATAATATCAAAAATCAGCTTAAATGTTCTATTGAAAATATCTTCATCCTTTTCTCTGTCTATTTTTTTATCATCTATGAGTGATAAAATTTCATCTGTAATAAAATTATTATAATTTTCAGAATCACTAACCTCAAATTTCGAATACCTTAGGACAAAATATTTTACTACTAATTCTATATATCCCTGTTCATCTGCATCTTTCTCCGAAATTGGAACTGCGTTTCTAAAATCTTCATTTTCACTTAACATTTTAAACCATCTATATACATCCTCATTTTTAACCACAAGAAGACAATTTCTAATCTCCTGAGGACTCAAATGGCTCCCACCTGTGTTTAATCGCTGAAACATTTCATATTGAGCAAAGCTATCACTACTTTTATCTATTATGATTATCATAATCTTTGATCGCTTAATGTATCTTCTCTGAGCATCTGTTAACGACTTTTCTGGATTATCGTCCTCCCAGTACTTACCTTCTAGTGCAGGAAGAAATTTAGTTTTCGTTAATGGTTCCCTTTCATACAGAGTTTCATCCGTTTCTTCACTTTCAACATCTTGTATATCCTTTTTTAGGATTCCCATAAACTTAAATATTGTTGATAAACGTTGTTGACCATCTATAAGATTCCATTTTCCATTTTCCGATTGGTATACATAAATCGGTGGGATAGGAATTTGCAACAAAATTGACTCTATTAAGGTCGATTGTTGCTCCATATCCCATCTAAACAATCGCTGATATACTGGACTAATATCCAAATCACCATCTTTATATAATGCAGCTAACTCACCAATTGACATTGGGTAGCTGTCCGTCTTAATAGATTTAGACATTGCATCTATTTGTTCCTGTAAACTACTCATAATTTTCATCTCTTTCTTTTTATTTTATTTTTGCCAGCAAGTCCACTTTCAATGTTTTCTTGCCTTCCTGTGCAACTTCCACGCCTTGGAACTTTGCATAATTTACCTTTACACCATCATCCAAGTCAATCTCAATTCGCTGATTGGCTACATGAGCAATAGCTTCATCATATATCTTCATTTCTGCAAGCTGTTTGGTGTACTTTGTTACCGCCTTTGTGGCTTTAGATTTCTCTGATGCAGATGTCGCATTGTCAATGGTATACTGAGCACTCTGCATTGCAGTCTCCACATATTTCTGTGCTTTATGAAGATAATCTGTTCTTACCCTACCAACGGTATCAGCATCATATCGGTGCATGTAAATAAGTGCCTTAAAACCATTCTGCTTACCACTATCAAACATCCAGTAAATAGGACGTTTACCGGAACCTGTAACAGAATAAGTATTGCAATGATCCTTAAAGAAATCATTTAAAAAATAATTTCTGATTACTTCTCTGCTTGTGTTTCCTTTGTTGACAAGTGCTTTTGCAATAAAATCAAGGTTTGTTTCCAATGATTTCTCACCATATACAATCTTCACCCATTCGCAAAATCTTGATACAATATCATCTGAGAAATATTCTTCATCACAAATTGGGATGATATTATCTCTGTCTGGATTATAAGTACATTTATTCACACCATCATCTGTCTTATAATAAAATTCACCTATTGGAACGGATTCCCCTGGTGCTCCTGCAAATCCAGTTCCACAAACCGGTGCTGATGCTTCAAGGAAATGTGATCCAAATGGCTGTCCTGCTAAAACAAGTCCTTCTTCATCCAATGAATAACGTCCAAACATACAGCCAACAGCATAAGAAATCAGGCTTTTAATATCACGCTGTAAATCCGCTTTGCGGACTGTGACATCTTTATCTTCTACTTCTGGTGTTAATTCATCCTGTAAACCATATATATCAATAAAAGTGCGATTTAGTTCCTCTTCATTGGCTTTCAACTGATTAAATCTGCCTTCGCATTTATCTCTCCATAATTCATAAGCATCTCGAATTAATCCCATATCTGAAATATGTCGTCCTCTATCATTTAATATTTCCTGTGGAGTAAATGATGCATATTTCACTAATGGATGCTTTTTAAAATCCCATGATGTTTCAAATGAATCCCAATCATTACGAGATATATTTATGCAAGACTCAACTATATTTTCTATATTCTGCTTACACTTTTTATCCGTTACAATAACGGGTATATTTGCTATATCCCCACATTGATAGTTTATAGTCGGTGCTATAATTTCAAGAATTTTCATAACAACTTTTGTGTTGCAAAGTGCTAATAAATATAATAAGTTTGTTTGACTAAAACAACTCATTCCTGCAACATCAAAAATATTTCCCATAGGTTTGTACCTAAATGCAGCAACACTTGTTGTCACAAGTGACCAGCTGAAGCTCTCTTTGAAATAGAATTGAGTATTCTGAGGTCTTGAACGCAATTTGCCTTTATCATCTGTAAAATTTTTAATCTCTCTTCCATTATATTCCCAATTTACAATGTAATCATTATTTCCATACCACTTTCTAAATTCTCCTCCCTTGTTATATGGATACCATTTATACAATCCTGTCGACGACTCTTCTTCGCTTTCACACGAAAAATTCACTTTGTCTATATCAACTTCATACCATAAACGTAAGAATCTATTATTGTCCGCTGTCGCTAATCCTTGCTTTGAATCAGCCATTTTTCCAAGTTTTGTTCCCATTATAAATACCATCAATAAATCCTTACTTACCCAATATGCAATTGGGTGACCAGGTATTTTGAAATACTCTTCTTGATTGGCTTCATATTTTTTCTTCTTAGACAAAAATAATTCTTCTTTTGCATACTGATTATTTGCATCCACTAATCTACTATAAACACCTCTAAATTTCTTTACATATTTCTTTCGTAATACAAAACTAGTTGTCTGAACAACTTCACCTGCAATTTCTTCAAACGCTCTAGCTCCAAGATGTGCCATATTTACAATACACTCTCTTTGTATTTTGTCTCTAAGTTTTTCATAACTAGATAAAAACATCCAACTATGCTGTGTAATCATCGCCTGATATCCATTTTTCTTAAGCATCTCCCCACAACGCTCAATAAACACTGCGAATAAATCTGCCTTGCTATCCGGATAATTTTTCTTCACAAAATTATTAACCTTTGCACTAAGATTGCTTGTTCCAGCATACGGAGGATTAGTAACAACTATCTCATACTTCTGTGCCATCACCTTGCCAATTTTAATCAATCGTTTCATCTGCTCAGCTGTCTCATCCAATCCATATGTCTCAAAAGAAATCTGGCTTTCTGTATCTGTATCCTCTACAAATTTTTCTAACAGCTCCCAATCATAGTCTTCCACATTAAGCAAAGAACCATATTCCTTAGCATCATTCAATGTATGTAGAAGTCCTTCCATCTGCATTAAAGCTGTTTTTTTCTCTTCTTCTGCCAATCCTGCTCCAAAATATTTAAGCTGATCACGTTTAATGCCATTACTCTCCTGCACAGCATATACATTCGGTTCTATACCTCTTGTCAGTATTCTTCTGTCATACTGTCTTGCTTTCATCAATACTGCAAAATAACTCAACTGTGCTGCTCTGTCATCTATATCAAGTCCGTATATATTATTTTGGATAATGCTCTGTGCAGCATCTCTCTGTGACCATCCTGCATTTTCATATATCTGCATAAATACATCAAATGCATACACCAGAATATGTCCGGAACCCATACATGGATCAATAAGTTTTATATCTTCTGGTTTTAATGTCGCATACTCTGCCTTTATCTTATCAAGTTCATGCTGCACAGATTCTTCCTGCTCTGCCTCATCCAGATAGTATTTCCATTTGCTCTTCAGTTCATCATCCGGATGACCTTCTACCCACATTCTGCCAAGACTGTTTTCTACCATATATCGCACAATCCAGTCAGGCGTAAAAAGCTGGGTAACTGCCGGTACTTCTTCTTTTGTGATTTTGGCTTTCTTTGTAAATGCTTTATTTTTAGGCTCTGTATTGTAATACTGATATAACCATCCAATAATTTCAACCTGTCCTGCTGCCTTGCCATCCTCATCAACAGTTGTGATGTTAAAATCTTTTTCATCGATACCATCTACCAGCATACGAATTACATCATCTTCATTCGTAAATGAGATGTTAAGAAGCATTTCTGTATAGTCTTCTGTCTCTTCAAATAGTCCCGGTAACACTTCATGAAGCAGATTACACTGCTTGATAAAGAGCATTCTGAATAAATCATCAAGCCTGTTATTCATCTTGGCATCAATGATTTCTTCTCTCTCTTTATCCGTGAAATTCCAGTCGATGTCAGGAACCATTGTTACTACATCTGGCTCATTTTTTCTTTCTTTTTCAGAAGAAAGCACACGAACTCTTACAGGATACATATAGTCATTCACTTCCATAAAACGGATAGCACAGATTCTGTTAAACCATGTATATGCAACTTCTTCCACTACCGCTTCAAAGCCTCTTGCATGAATCTGGTCTACCAGTTTTCTTCTCTGCTCACACTGTTTTTTGTTAAGTGTTACCTCTGTTCCTGCTGCTGTCTTGTACACCTCAAAATCAGCACCTTTTGTGATTGCTTCACTGCAATTATCCGGTGTAATTCCAAGCATACCAGCTTTATCCGTAACGGATGCTATCAGTTTATTTCTTGCATCTATTGCAAATTTTTTAATTGCATTTTTGTTCATGTACTATATCCTCCGATCAAGCTTATCAGCTCAATGTAATTATTGTGTCTTCTTCCAGTTCATTCATCAATTTCTGCTTCATCTCGGCAAGAAACTTATCAATATCCTGTTCGGTCTCAATCGAATATGTTCTGGCACCTGCCACATTGCTGATGGAAACATTCTTACGTCTCTTTGTCTTTATTTTGGTTGGTACCGGAGTAGGTTCAATCGGCTCTTTACCGGGTACTATCGGTGTAACAGGTGATTCCGGTGCTGGCTGATGTGCTCTCTCATATTCATCTATCTCATCCAGACACTTGATTTTTAAAGTATCACTTTCCAGCTTGATGTTCTTGATTGTTGCTATATCATTTGATTTTTTCAGCTTATCCCAAATTTCTTCAAATTTCTGATTAACGCGAGGACGGAGCACTTCTGCAAATGGCTTGGTATCCAATACTTCTTTTACTTTAAGGAAGTCATCATGTACTAACGGTTCCATAATTGCCGCTTCCTTTTCAAGCAATCCTATGTGAAGTTCTCCAAATTTCTTATTCAGTTCCGGCAATCTCTGAATCTTACCAAAAGGCTTGCTGTCCTTCACGATAGTCTCTATCTCTTCGACTACTTTTAACAGCTCCTGATCACTTACATAAGTCTTACTGTTTCCAAAATATGTAAGATTCTTTACTGCATCTTCAAAAATCTTTCTCTGATCTCCCTTAAAGAAATCAAATACAGGTGCAGTATCTTCTGCATCATCAAGCAAATCATCTCTCTTCTTATCTACTGTCTTGAAAAACTCTGTAGGGTCATTGATATCAAGGATTTCTGCAAGTCTCTTTCTTGCCTCTTCCATCAGTTGCTTACAAGGATATTTCGGATTGATTCTATACTCTACAAGGATGTCATCGTATACTTCAACTTTATCCTTTGCCCTGTTCTTGAAGCTGCTCATAATTTTGTCATCATCATCACTGGATACAGTAAATCCGAAGTAATCCTTCATAACTTCTTTTGCAGAACGAATCTGTCCGTCCGTTGCTCTTTCTCTGATGTCTATCAGGAGTTTCTCTACATATTCACGCTTTGTAATATATCTGACCAGTTCATCCGAATTCGTTGAAAGTAATGACAGGCTCTGACTGTTAAGAGTAAGAGACACTCTTCCCAGCTTGAACAACATTGCAACAAGCCACTGCACATCCTTTGGATCAAATCCATACGGTGCTGCACCAAACTTATCCTGTAATGACTTAAGGGATGTCTTCATATGTCTGGCATTATTTAATCCGATTACCTGTACCACTTCCTCTAAAGCAAGCTTATTCGGTGTGGTATCACTTGTGCCAAGGAAGCTCATCTGACCATCGCTATGTTTAAAGATAGCGCTGATATCTGAAAGCTCCGGTGCTGTCTCCATATAGGTGAGCTTATTGTATTTCATTGCTACGAGCTTACCGAGTGCTTCATTGATTCTTGTTGCCGGCTCCTTAGCCGAAATAGTTGCCTTATCACCATTTACATAGATGTCTGCATTCTTTAATGCATCCTCAATAAAGATTCGGATTCTGTCCTTCTTCTCAATACGCTCATCCTCTTTTGCCCTGCGGATGCTGTCAAAGCTGCCTCTGGCTCCGGACGCATTTTTATTAAGGAATTTATATATCTTGATGGATTCTGTAATCTCATCAAGGAATGTACTGTCATTTGGCAGCTTCACAATCACACTGCTTTCCTGTGCTGAAAGCAGACGAAGTGCAGAGTCAGCATAATCTCCACCATAAGGTGTAATAACTGTCACTCCGATATCGTTAGACTGATTACCCTTGAAGAATCGATCATCCACCTTCTGGTTGAATGGGAATAAGTAACGGCTGCTATAACGATATTTCTTCTCTGTATAGATTTCCTCGAAGATAACTGTAGAAGCCTCTCCGATGATTTCTCCCATCTCTACTGACTCATTGTTGATGGCATTATTGATTTCCTGCTCCTCATTTGTCAGGAAGATGTATATTTCACCATTCTTCTGTACAAGTGTCTCTTTAATCAATTTCTTTAATGATTCTTCAATCTTAGAACGGACTTCAATTCTGTCATCATCAATATTTGAAATCATAAGTGTAGTCAGGTTGTCCACATTTGCCTTGATTTCCTTGACATATTTAATCATAAAGAGAACTTTCAAAAGCTCTACATCGAACTCATCCAGCTTACTGTTATTCTCTGCATCTGAGATTACTTGACTGTGCTGGTGGTCAATAAACTTATGCAATGGATCATAGAAGAAGCTAAACGGAACCAATACCCCCTCTTCTTTGTTCATTACTCTGATTGCCGACTCCTGAAACAGTGCAAGCATAGAACGTGACTGATCAGACAGATGCTTTCCACTTGCGCCATGTGTTCTGACCGCAGTAAGAACCTGTCCCAAAAGATTGAACTGATATGGTATGAACGGATAGCAGTCTGCAAAATCCGCCTTATCTGCATACAGCTTCTTGTCCGCTGTATCCGCTGTAAATGTAATAAGATTCTTGATAATTGATTCCTTCTGCTCATAGAGAAGTCTAAGCGTCTGTGTTGCTGTCTCATTCTTTGCAAGCACACGCTTACGAATTACTTCATCAACATTGGATGCCGAAAGAGAAAGTCTCGTATCAAAACGTCCCTGAATCTTAGAGAAGTCATTTCCCTTTGTCTTTGTAATAGAATCAATATCCTCCTGGCTCGTTACGATAACCCATGCCTTACCTTTGCAGGCTGTTCCAAGGTCTTCCACGATTGTCTGGAGATTGAGCATAAGCTGTGTATCATCTGCAATATACTGACCGATTTCATCCACTAAGAAGATAACGTGATGGTTTGGACCTTTCTTTGCACAATACTCCTGCACGAGTGATACGAACTTTTCGATGCTAAGGTCATAGTTACCCTTTGCATTCTTGCACCAGTTGCGAGCAGCTTCCTCACTCATAAAGTCCATCTCAACTAATGTCTTTACTACTTTATCCTGAATAACAGCAAATGCCTGTCTCTTTTTCTCCCAAGGTGCACCTGCATTTGCCTCGAACTTCTCTTTGAACTCTTCAAATCTGCCCTCGTTATCCAACTGTCGCTCAAATTCTGCAAGATAAGGTATTGAACCACAATATCCCTGCATCTCGTTAAACACCTTCATAAACACTTCTACGATAGCCTCCTTACCGGAGCCTACCTTTGCAGAACCCTTTGAATCAATATTGAAAAGCATGACATCTGACTCAATTGTTCCAGCCTTTGTCATCTCTGCAATAAGCATCGGATCTTCTATTTTTTTACCATCTGTAAAATACTCAATGGCTCTTTTACCTTCTACTGTGCTGTTTTTTAACAAATAAGACAGTATTTTAAGAAAGTGAGATTTACCACTTCCAAAAAATCCGGAAATCCAGACACCCATCTTATCCGTATATCCATCTACACCCTTTTCATAATTGTTGAAGAAATCCCTGAAATGCTTCAGAAGTTCTTTGGTCACTACATATTCATCTAATTCCTGATATACATTTTCTTCATCCGACTGACCTACTTTAATAACACCCTTGATATCACGGTCAATCTGCTTTTCAAACATATTTTTAATCTGCATTGTATTTCCTCCTCTACACCAGACGGAATGCCCTGTAATAGTTGTGTGAATCCATCGTTCCAAATAATTTCAAATCCTGTCCGCTATACTCTCCCGGATAGAAAAGCACTACCGGTACACTGTCAAGTACCTGATGCAGGTTATTTAAGATGTTGTGGCTTGCTATTATCGGATGGCACTTGCCTACTCCGGTAAGAAATACCACACTGTCTGTCAAATCTTCCTGCAATATTCTTGATATGATTAGATTCAATTCATTTGTCTCATCCAGTCCCAATGTTTCTACAAGGCTGTCTGCCATCTCAAAAAATCCATTCTCTTTTTCCAAATCAAAGAATGCTTCCAGATACCCTTCCTCCTGCAATATCTCAATCATAAGATGAAACAGGTCAAACTCAACTATTCTGAAATCTTTGTTTCCGTTGTTTATTCTATCCTTAAGGTATGCTATATGATTTCTCACATACAGTTCCTCTCTTGGATCATAATCGAATATATAATATCCGACTTCATTTCCAAGTCCTTTATTCTCTCTAAACGACTTATCTGATATTTTGTCTTCTATCTGATTCAGTCTATCATCCAAACTTAACTTTGCCATGCTCAGACTCCTTTAACAGCATTGATATATGCATCCATCCCATTACTGTGAAGTAGTTCCTCTATACGATAATTAACAAGAGCGTGTCTGATTACCCTTGTCTTAGTTGATTCAATCAATCCCGCATCTGCAAGATTCTTCATATAGCAGCTCTTGAGTTTCTTAATTCCTGATTCTGACCAGCCTGCTACTTCCTCACTTTGAGCCGCCTTATCGTCAAAGAATCCATTTATATCTCTATCTTCTATCGTCTTCTCTCCAAGTATTACCTTGCCACGATACACCTCATATACAAATTCAAAAAAGAGCTTATCTGTATTCATAATTGCAATCAGTGTCAGCAGCTTTGCATTCTCATTATCCACTTTAACCAAAAGCTCTACTGCTCCATCAGGCAATGACGAAAGCCGATTATAAACATAATTGAATGTTCTCCGTAATCTGGTCTCATTTCTAAGCTGATAAAGATTCTCACCAATTACCTTATCCTTTATTTCATCCTTCGACATTCCTGCTGCCATAAGTTCTGCTGTCTGTTTCGTCTCTACAAATGCAAATACCTGAGACACCATGCCTGCACTATAATTCATTGTTTCCACCATCCTTATTCTTTTCATAGTGGATAATATCACCAAAGTCGCAGTCTAACTCATCACAGATTTTCTCCAAAATATTCATAGAGACCTTCTCGCCCTTTGTCATCTTAGCAATGGTACTGCTGCTTATTCCAAGATTATTAATTAAGTCTATTTTTTTCTTGTTCTTGTCAATCAATAATTTCCACAATCCGTTATATGATACTGGCATATACGCTACCTCTTAGTTTTCTTAATTACCATTTATTTTACCATATATGCATTATTCTATCAACAGAATTATGAATAAATACTTCGATATATCGAACTTTATTTTTGATATATCTCGTTATTTTTGTTCGGTGTGACTTATGTTTGGTGGCTTATGTTTTTATCTTATGTTTGGCTTTTGTTTGTCCAAATATTTAAAAGGCAGAGTGCCTATCCTGCACTCTGCTCATTATTTAATCATCCAGATACAGTTCCATCGCCTTATATGCATTTAACGTATTTGTATCAGCATCATTGAAAGTACTTGAATATGTCTCCAAACTGCCAGAAGGATCTGTTGCACAGTTGGTAAGTGATATATAAGCATTATATAAATCTGTTATGGCATCATATGCATCCTTGTATTCATCTGGTGGATTCTTCAATTTTTTCATCAGTGCATTGACCGCATCCTGATTATCTTCAATACTGCTTATCTTGCTGCTGAAACTCGAATCTGCATACAAATTACCTAACGCATCGTTAAAATCAGATACAAAATATCCTTCGGGACAAGTATACTTATCTGTTTTATCATCATTTTCCTCGAAGATGGCGTTATACCATACCTGCTTAATCAGATTTGCACTTGACTCAGCATCACTTGCACCTGTCAACATTGTGACAGTAGCTAATTTCAGATTATCAAAATACTCTTCCACCCGTTGTGCATATTCCTCTGCTGCCTTTTTCTTCTGATATTGTGTCACTCCAAATGCTGTTGCTCCTCCGGCCACCAATAATACAACTATAATTCCAATAATAACCTTTATCTTCTTAGTAACCTTTACCCCTGTTACCTCTACCTTTTGCGGCTTTTCATCTGTCTCCTGACCTAGTGTATCTTCAACCGGACAGCCGCAATTCGGACACTCTGTCATTCCCTCTTCAAGTTCACCACCGCATTCTGTGCAATGTTTCTTCTCTTCCGGTATCAATATTGCACCGCAATGCACACACTTCTTTGCTTTTTCCGATACCTGTTCCCCACAATGTGGACATACAATCATTGCCATAAAATTGTTCTCCTTTCTTACACGCCTGCTACCTGCAGGTGGTACTGTTTAATGATTCTTTTTGCTACCATTGCATTTAAATCTTTATTAACCGCAACAGTATACACACCATCATCATAACATAAAATGTGAACCTTTGCATCTTTGATATTCATATCCGTTATTACGAAATATCTTTTTCATTTCTCTTGCATCTACCATAAATATTACCTACCTTTTCCCCGCCTTCTCATGATATTCTGCAATATCCTCTGCCCAGGCATCATCAAGTTCAACACTGCAGTTTCTGCTTTTTGTAATGCCTCTCACTGCTCTGCCAACGGCCTCGTAGTTGAGTGCTATTCCATCATGGTCATTCTCGTATGTGACAGCCCTGTTTCTTGCAATTCCTATTTTCAATGCTTCTTTACCGGCATCGATATTGGCTCCAAGGAATAAGAATTCCCAGCCACATTCTTTCTTTGCTTCAATCATTCGCT
>OJOI01001552.1_pt1 | contig 12628 bp, 12 predicted proteins | sample 1598061 | NCBI WGS metagenome assembly OJOI01 (sample SAMN01915224, study PRJEB22387) | human gut metagenome | isolation source: stool | host: Homo sapiens | place: USA
GTTGTATGTCAGCGATTTCTCCTCCTTCCTGATGCCGAGGGCCGTCACGACCACCGCGTCGAGCATCTCGTTCTCCTCCTTCAGGACGATTTGCAGGGGTTGTCCCGTCACGGGAATTTCCAGCGTCTGGTAGCCGATCAGCGAGACGACGAGTATGTCGCCCGGCCTGGCCTGCGGCAGGACGAAGTTGCCGTCCACATCGACGGCCGCGCCGGTCGTCGTGCCTTTGATGATGACGCTGGCGCCGATCAGTCCTACTCCCTCAGCGTCTCTGACGGAGCCGGAAATTCCCCCCCCCTCGGAGCCCGAGGACGGCTGCGGAACGGATTTTTTCGAGAGGATGATGTGTTTGTCCTTGATCGTGTAGGCGATGTCCGAACCGTCGAAGAGTCTGTCCAGCACGGCCGGCAGCGTCTGGTCTGTGACGTCGAGCGTGACGCGGCGCGCCCGATCGACGTCGGAGTTATTATAGACGAACGAATACCCCGTCTGCTCCCGGATGGAGCGGAACACTTCCGAAATGGCTTCGTCTTGCGCCTGAACGGATACGCGGAGCGGCTGCGTCTGGGCTGCGGCCTCCGTGCCGGAAAGTCCGAACAGCAGCATCGGTACGATGAGCAGACAGCGGAACCATGCGCACGCCGCACGGTCTCTCCCGCCTGCTGCAGGATAAGATTTTTTCATTGGTCGAAATTTAGGTTAAGAAATAGTTGTGGAGAGGCGCCGCCGCGGACGGCGGCTTTCGGAGGTCGGCGATCTAAGTTTCGGTCATAGGCAGGTCGGTTGGCATTTTGTAATTCGGTTTTTGGTTTCGGTCGTGCATGTGCGGCGTTCCGCCGCTTTTCTATTTCGGCGGAATGGCGTGGAGGTAAATGTCGTTGCCATGCACCGTGTAGGAGAATTTCCGTGTCAGCCGGAGTACGGCCATGATGTGGTAGATGCCGTCCTCCGGCATCGTGCGCGCCATGGTATACCGGACCGTCACACAGCAGGCAATGGCAAAGCCCATCTGCCCCAGCAGCATCGGCGTGCTGTGCAGCGGCAGATGGCGCATTCCAAGCGCCTGCGCCGTCCAGATCAGAACGCGCCACAGCTCATAGGCCGACTCCGTCGTCAGGACGATCCAAATGCTGCAATATGCGCTGGCCGACCAGTCCAGCAGCGTGCAGAGATGGGTTGCCACCGCAGCCCAGATGAAATAACCGCCGTAAATCACCAGCAGCATCGTCGGATTGGCGTGGCCGCTGTTGGCCCAGATGATGACCTGCGCAAGCGGCACTGCTGCGATAAAATTCAGGGCGGTGCGCATGGTAAAATTCCTGCGTTTTTTCAGCGGCAGCCAGTAGGCCAGCTCCGCACCGCACAGGCCGACAGCACAAACCACCCATGTCAGAAGTGTATCCACCTACAGCGCACCCCCGACATAGGCCGCCAGCGCGGCCAGAAAGGCTGTGCGCTGGCGGCGGCTGATCTCCAGCCGCTCCTCCCCCACCTGCACCAGATCATCCTGCACGCCCCTGACATGGCGCAGGTTGACCAGATAGCACTGGTTGCAGCGCGCAAAGTGGTAGGCAGCCAGATCCTTTTCGGCCTTCAGCAGACTGCCGCGCACCGACCAGGTATCCGTGGCCGTGTGGTAGTGCAAAAGGCGGTCCCGCGTTTCCAGATAAAGGATGTCGTCGGTATCCAGCAGCTGCACCCCGCCGCTGACCTGCAAGGCCACCTGCCCGCCGCGGCGGCGCTGGATGCGCTGCAAGGCGCGCTCCAGCTTGGTGCTGAACTGGTAGTAGCTGACGGGCTTGAGCACAAAGTCGAGCGCGTCGACGACGGATTTTTCGCAGTAGTCGCTGATACTAAGGTCCCCGACCGTGACCGCGAGAGATTCGCGGCGCAGTCTCTTGCCGCCGCAGGCGGGGCAGGTCTTGGGGGGCGGGTCGAGCTGGGTGCCGCAGTAGTGGCAGAGCAGCTTATGGCCCGCCTTGTGGTAGACCATGGGGACGCTGCACTTGGGGCATTTCAGCACCTCGCGGCAGTCGTCGCACTGGGCCATGGTCTGGTACCCGCGGCGGTTGAGCAGCAGGATGGTCTGCTTGCCCGCGTCGAGGTTGCGCCGGATGGCGTCCTCCATCGCAAGGCTGATCTCCCTCGGGTTGCCCGAGGCCAGCTCTGCCCGCATATCCACGATCTGGACTTTGGGCAGCGGGTTGCCGCCATAGCGTTTGGTCAGGCGCACCAGCTGGGTGCGGCCATGCTGGGCGGCATAATAGCTCTCGGTGCTGGGGGTGGCGCTGGCCAGCAGGAGCAGGGCCCCGTTCTCCGCCGCGCGCTGCCGGGCCACCTCGTGGGCCGAGTAGCGGGGCGCGGATTCGGAGCGGTAGGTGTGCTCCTGCTCCTCATCAATGATGACAAGGCCGATGTTTTCCAGCGGGGAGAAGATCGCGCTGCGGGTGCCCACCACGATATCCGCGCCGCCGTCCTGGATCATCTGCCATTGGAGCAGGCGCTCGGTGTGGTTGAGGGCGGAATGCTGCACGGCCACCCGCTTGCCAAATTGGCTTTTCAGCCGCAGGATCATCTGAGGGGTCAGGCTGATCTCAGGCACCAGCACCAGCGCCCGGCGGCCCATCTGCAGGCAGTGCTCGATGAGCTTCAGGAACACCAGCGTTTTGCCGCTGCCGGTCACGCCGTAGAGCAAGGCCGAGTGCGGGGCAGCATCCTCCAGCCCGGGCAGCAGCGCGTCATAGGCGGCCTGCTGCTCCTCCGTGAGAAGGATGGGCTCGTTCTTCAGCGGGATGGAAGAATACAGGTCAATGGATTTGTTCACCTTGCTGCATTCCAGCACGCCCTTGGCGCAGAGGTTGTCCAGCACCGCCCGGCTGATGCCCTTTTCCTCCAATGCAGACAGGGTGCGCTCTCCCCCGGCCAGCAGGGCCACTGCGGCCAGCTGCTTGGCGGTCGGTCTGGGCTTTGGAGGCAGCGTGCCCACCAGCTTATAGGCATTTTCCGTGTGGCGGACGAGCTGCTTTTGTAGCACCGGGGTCACGCCGTCCTCCGCCACGGTGGGCTTGTACTGTGCGCCGTAAGGGATGACCGCCTTGACGGCCTCGTAGTAGGTGCAGAAGGTGCGCTCCTTCAAAAAGTGCACCAGCCGCAGCAGCTCCGGGGTGAGGCAGGCAGAGGCCGGGGCCACATCGAACAGGAACTTGAGCTTTGCGCTCTCCGGTTCGGCATCGCAGGCCAGAACCACACCCATCCGGGCACGGCTCCCCCGCCCGAAGGGCACCAGCACCATGCTGCCCAGCCGGACAGTATCCTGCTGGTCGGGCATGACGGCATAGGTATAGAGTTTGTCGAAGTGGAAGGTCGCGTTGCTCACGGCAACGCCTACCGTTTTTGGCATTCGCGGCTCCTTGTTATCTGTCGAGGCCGGCCCGCTGGCGGATGATGCCGTAGAGCTTCTCAGCGCAGGCGTCCACCTCGTCGTTCACGAGGGTGAGGGTGAACTTCTCCTGCTCGGCCAGCTCCTTCTTTGCGGTGTCGAGGCGCTCGAGGATGCTGGCTTCCGTCTCGGTGCCGCGGCCACGGAGGCGGCGTTCCAGCTCCTCCACGGAGGGCGGCAGCAGGAAGATGGTGGTAGCCCCCGGGAACATCCGGCGGATATTGGCCGCGCCGTGGACGTCGATGACCAGCACCACCAGCTTGCCCGCCTCGAGGCGCTTATCCACCTCTTCGCGGAGGGTGCCGTAGTAGTTGCCGTTGTAGAAGTTGTGCTCCACCACCTGGTCGGTGTCGATGAGGTGCTGGAACTGCTCCCGGGTGCGGTAGTAGTAGTCCACGCCCTCCTGCTCGCCGGGGCGGGGTGCGCGGGTGGTGGCGGAGACGGTCTTTTCGATCTCGGGGTGGGCCTCGCGCAGGGCCTTGACCACACTATCCTTGCCGGTACCGGCGGCACCGGAGACGACAAACAGGTACTTTTCGTTTTCCATTTTTTACTGCTCCTCTGTCGATTTTCCTTCCGGCTGGCCCGCAGCGCGGCTTGCCACCGTCTCAGGCGTCAGGGCCGAAAGGACTACATGGTCGGAGTCCATGATGAGCACGGCCCGGGTGCTGCGGCCATAGGACGCATCAATGAGCATCCCCCGCTCCCGCGCCTCCTTCACCAGACGCTTGACCGGCGCGGAGTCGGGGCTGACGACGGCCACCACCCGCCCTGCGCTGACCAGATTGCCAAAGCCGATGTTGATGAGCTTCATCTGAACTCCTCCGTACTGTTTTTATTCGAGGTTCTGGATCTGTTCGCGGATCTTCTCGATCTCCGCCTTCATGTCCACCACCGTGCGGGTGATGTCCAGGTCCTGACACTTGGAGCCGATGGTGTTGGTCTCACGGTTCAGCTCCTGAGTCAGGAAGTCCAGCTTGCGGCCCACCGGCTCGTCCAGCTCCAGAATGGAGCGGTACTGGGCGATGTGGCTGCGCAGACGGACGGTCTCCTCGTCCACGGCGGTCTTGTCGCCGAAGATGGCGGCTTCCGTCAGGACGCGGGCGTCGTCGATGCTGCGGTCCTCGAGGATGGTCTTGAGCTTCTCGTAGAGGCGGCTGGTGTAGGCTTCGACGCGGCCTGCGCTCAGGGTCTCCACCCTGCCCACCCGCTCCTCGAGGAAGCACAGGCGGCTCTCCACGTCGGCCTTCATCTTGGCACCCTCGGCGGCGCGCATGGCGATGAAGTTGTCCAGCGCCTGAGCCGTCACGGCGGAGACGTCGGCCCAGAGCTGTTCCTCGTCCACGTCGGCGTGGCGGGTGGCCAGCACGTCCGGGAAGCGGGTCAGCGTCGAGACGGTGACGTCGTTCTTGATGCAGAGCTTCTCCGAAAGGTTCCGCAGGGCCTTCTGGTAGCTGCGGGCCAGCTCCATGTTGACGGTCACTTCTGCGTCGGCGGCCTCCACGTTCTGGATGGTCATGCTCAGCTCGACCTTGCCGCGGGTGACCCGCTCGTTGAGCTGCTTTTTCAGGCGGCTGTCCATGTAGCTGCAGCTGCGGGGGATGCGGGACGAATACTCGAAATACCGGGAGTTGACGCTGCGCAGCTCGACCGTGATCTCGCGGCCATTCAATACAGCAGTCCCCCGGCCAAAACCGGTCATGCTCAGGATCATATGCTCCACGTTTCCTCTCTGTTGATGGGTGGATATGCGGACAAATTACGGTATATGTATCCGCGTTTGGGTATACAGGCCCATGTTACGATACATATGTTATTATTCTACTCTGATGACCGCTTTTTTGCAAGTAAAAGAGCGCAAAAAGCCCCCCGCATCTCTGCGGGGGGCTTTGAAAAGCCTTATGCTGTTTTATCAGACGGGGTGAGACTTGTTTGCAAAATCTGCATGGTCTGCATCCACGCCCTGAGCCTTGGCGTTGCGCTTCTCGAAGAACTTGGGCGCGACCTGCGGGAACATGGCGTAGGTCAGGACGTCCTCTTCCTGAATCGCCCACTTTGCAGCCTCAGCCTTCAGCTTGTCCATCTCGGGAGCGAGGGTGTCAGCAAAGCGGCAGGTGATGGGCTGCTCGTCGCCCAGGATCTTCTTGGTGAACTCGGCGCTGATGGGAGCGGGAGTCTTGCCGTAGTCGCCGTGGACGAGGCCCTTGAACTCCTTGGTGACCATCTTGTAGCGCTCGCCCAGAATGACGTTGAAGACAGCCTGGGTGCCGACGATCTGGCTGGTGGGGGTGACCAGCGGAGGATAGCCTGCGTCCTCACGAACGCGGGGGATCTCAGCCAGCACTTCGTCCAGCTTGTCTTCCTTGCCGGCATCCTTCAGCTGCTTGAGCATGTTGGAGAACATGCCGCCCGGCACCTGATACAGCAGGGTGTTGGCATCCACGCCCAGGCTCTTGGGGCTGATCTGGCCGTTGGCGATGTACTTTTCGCGCAGCTTTGCAAAGTAAGCGCGGACAACGTTCAGCTGCTTCAGATCCAGACCGGTGTCGTAATCGGTGCCCTGCAGGGCAGCGACCAGACTCTCGGTGGGCATGTGGCTGGTACCCAGGCTCAGGGGGCTCATGGCGGTATCGATGATGTCGGCACCTGCCTCGATGCCCTTCAGGATGGACATGGAAGCCAGACCTGCGGTGTAGTGGCTGTGGATGTCAACAGGGATGCTGACGGTCTCCTTCAGCTTCTTCACCAGATCGTAGCAGGTATAGGGGGTCAGCAGACCGGCCATATCCTTGATGCAGATGGAGTTTGCGCCCATCTCCTCCAGGGTCTTGGCGTAGGCTGCAAAGTACTCGTTGTTGTGCACGGGGCTGAGGGTGTAGCTGATGCAGCCCTGCACATGTGCGCCTTCCTTGTTGGCTGCCTTGATGGCGGTCTGCAGGTTGCGCGGATCGTTCAGTGCATCGAAAATACGGATCACGTCGATGCCGTTTGCAACAGACTTCTGCACAAAGTACTCAACAGCATCGTCTGCGTAGGGGCGGTAGCCCAGCATGTTCTGGCCGCGGAACAGCATCTGCAGCTTCTGGTGGGGCAGCTCCTTGCGCAGGATGCGCAGGCGTTCCCACGGGTCTTCGTCCAGAAAGCGGATGCAGCTGTCGAACGTAGCGCCGCCCCAGCACTCCACGGAGAAGTAGTTGATCTTATCCATTTCCGGCAGGATGGGACGCATCTCATCCATGGTCATGCGGGTGGCCAGCAGAGACTGGTGGGCATCGCGCAGGACGACCTCAGTAACCTTGATCGGCTTTTTGGCCATGATTGTCACCTCTCCCTTAGTTCATGGAAACCAGAACGTCACCGGAGTTGACGGTGTCGCCCTTGTTGACGTTGATGGAAGCCACAGTGCCATCCTGCGGAGCAACGATCTCGTTCTCCATCTTCATGGCCTCCAGGATCACCAGCACGTCGCCAGCCTTCACGGATGCACCGGCCTTGACCTTGACATCCAGAATGTTGCCGGGCATGGGAGCCTTGACGGCAACGGCACCAGCAGCGCCTGCAGCAGCCTTGGGAGCAGCAGCGGGAGCCGGAGCAGCCTTAGGAGCAGCGGGTGCGGCAGGAGCTGCAGCAGCAACCGGAGCAGCACCAGCGGCAGTCTCCTCCACGGAGACGCTGTAAGCAACGCCATTGACGGTAATATTGTAGTACTTCATGGAAGGATCCTCCTGAACAAAATCAATGTATGGATTCGATGTACGGTTTTACGTTCCGGAACCGCTTACAGAGCCATGTTGCCGTGCTTCTTGGGCAGGCGTGCGGCACGCTTGGTGCTCAGCAGCTCAAAGGCGGCAACCACGCTTGCACGGGCGTTGGCAGCGTCGCAGGTCATATCAGCGGCACCGGCGGCAACGGCGTTGGCAGCGCTGCACACCTCAGCGGTGTACTGGGCAGCCTTGGCGTTGGTGGCGGCAATGATGTTGTCGGAAGCGTCGATCTCGGCCTTGTACAGGACAGAGACGGCAGCGTTGGGCTCCAGAGCGCTGACGGTGCAGCCGTTGACGGCGATCTTCAGGTCAGCGTTGGCCAGAGCGGTGTAGACAGGGCCCACAGCCTTGCCGGACAGCAGAGCCACCTTGGCGGTGGTAGCATCGGCATAGGTGGCAGCCAGACGGGCAGCCTCACGGATGCCGCCTGCGATGTCATCGGTAGCGCTGGGTACAAAGCCGTTGGTGTTGACGATGGTCAGCACGGGCACGCTGAAAGCATCGCACAGGCGGACAAAGCGGGAAGCCTTGGCCACGCAGTTGTGGCACAGGGTCTCGCCGGTGGCCACAATACCCACAGCGTTGCCGCCGATGGTTGCGAATGCGGTGTAGACGTGCTTACCGAAGCCTGCGTACAGCTCCACAGCGCTGTCCTTGTCGATCAGGGCAGCGGCAGCCTTCTCGGGAGCAGCACCGGCGCTCAGAACGCTGGTGGGCTGCTCGAACTCGAAGATGGCGGGGCCGGTCAGGTTGTTGGCGGGCAGCAGACCCACGATGTGGGCAGCCTTCTCGGCAGCTTCCTCAGCGTTGGCAGCCACGATGGCAGCCACACCAGCCTTGGCAGCAGCCTCGGCAGTGCCTGCGCCGGGGACCTTGTCGCCCTTGGCGGCGGAGGTGAACGGAGCGGTGAAGAACAGCTCTGCATCCTCAGCCATGACGCACACGTCAGCATTGGCAGCGCTCAGTGCGCTGGTGCCGCCGCACACGCCGGTGACGACTGCGATCTGGGGGATGACACCGGAAACCTTGGCGATGGTGGCGTTCAGCTTGGCGCTGGCGGTCAGAACGTCCAGACCCTCAGCCAGCTTAGCGCCGACAGAGTTGTAGAACGTGACCACCGGGCAGCCGGTCTGAGCAGCCATCTCCAGGACCTTGATGTTCTTCTCAACGTCCTTGACAGAGACAGCCTCGCCGTTCTGGTAAACAGCATAAGCCTGCTGACCAGCCGCATAGCCGCAGGCAGCACTCACTGCGCCGTCCGCAAACAGTGCGGTATACTCCCCGTCATCGAAAAACTTGGCGAGGATTTCTCCTTTGTTACTCTTTGAAGCCATGGTAAGACCTCCTGCTTTTCTATTTTGAGCTTTTTATTTTGAGCTTTCAAAATTAGTATCATTATACCTTATTTTGAGAGCGTTCACAAGGGCTGAAAGGCCCATTTTGCGGAAAAATTTCACAATCTTTTCCAGGATCAGACAGTTTTTGCGCCGTGAAATCCGAAAAAACGATCACTTTCTCCGTTTTGCGGGGGCATTGCCGCTGCCCACAGGGCCCTTGGGGCGGCGGGCGGCAGCCTTGGACTGCAGCGATGCGCTGCGGGTCTGGGCGCGGCCCTTGGCGGCGGCGGCACGCAGACCGTTGACCTCTGCCTTGGTCAGTTCACGGTAGGTGCCGGGCTTGAGCATTCCCAGCTTGACCACGCCCTCGGCGTTGCGCTTCAGGCGGACGACCTCCAGACCAACGGCCTCGCACATGCGGCGGATCTCGCGGTTCTTGCCCTCTTTCAGGGTCATCTCCATCACGGTGCGGCCGGGCTCGTCGGTGACGACGTTGATGGCGCAGGGCATGGTCTTGGTGCCATCGTCCAGAACAACGCCGGAGCTCATCTTCAGGATCTGGCTCTCATCGGCCCGGGGCTGCACGGTGACGCGGTACAGCTTGGAGATGCCGCCCGACGGATGGGTGACAGCCTGCGCAAAGGCACCGTCGTTGGTCATCAGCAGCAGGCCCTCGCTGTCCTTGTCCAGGCGGCCCACCGGGTACAGGCGGGCGGGGATATCACTGACCAGCTCCATAACGGTCTTGCGGCCCAGCTCATCGCTGGCGGTGGTCACATAGCCGCGGGGCTTGTACAGGGCCAGATAGTAGAGCTGCTGGTTCTTCTGGATGTAGATGCGCTCGTCATCCACATGCAGCACATCCCGGTTGGGGTCCATCTTGTCGCCCACCTTGACGGGGTGGCCGTTGACCTTGACACGGCCCTCGGCAATGATCTGCTCGGCCGCGCGGCGGGAGCACAAGCCCTGCTCGGCCATAATCTTCTGAATACGTTCTTCTGCCATAATAAAACTCCTTGTGCGCCTCCCGGCGCTCAAAACGCGCACCTCTCCCCTGCTTTGGGGCGCGGGTGCGCCTGTATCAAAACTGTGAGTTGGAAGCTCACAGTTACGGCGATAGTAGTTAGCAGGCCAGCAGGGAGCTTTCTCCGCGAACAGCCCGGAACCCACGGTTCCGCCCCAATACTTCGTATCGGGGCCCCACTTCCCGGTCATTCGCTGGAGAAACTCCCTGCCGTCCTGCCGGGATCGGCACCGGATACTCCGGCAAGATGCGCGAAGCCATGTCTAAAGTGCAGGCTGCGACTAAAATCGACAGAAAAGCCCGACGGGAAGTGCGAGGGCTTGCCTTCGCTGGTGGTCTGGCGAGCGCAGGCGGGACGGAGTGTCCGGTGACAAGCCCTCCACTTACTGCTCAGCAGGAGCAGCAGGCTCTTCCTTCTTTTCGTCCTTCTTGATGAGGGCGGCAACCTTGTCCACCAGCTCCGGCAGCATGGTCAGGGCACGGTTGATGGTGTCGGCATTGTCCGACAGCTGGATGGTGCGCACGCAGCCGTCCTTTACCACGAGGAAGGCCACCGGCTGGATGTTCACACCCGCACCGGAGCCGCCGCCGAACAGGTCCTTGTTGGCGGCGTTCTTGCCGTCAAAGTCGGTGCCGCCGGAGGCAAAGCCAAAGCTCACCTTGGAAACCGGCAGGATGGTGGTGCCGTCCTCGGTGATGATGGGCTTGCCAATGATGGTGTTGGAGTCCACCATCTGGTGGATCTTCTCCATGGTAACGTTCATCAGGCCCTGAATGGGATGCTCAGCCATAAAACAGCTCTCCTTTATCGGTTTGATTCGGGCAAAAGCCCGTTGTCTGCAGATCCGGATACCCTTATAGTGTACCACATTATAGGAAGATGTCCAATACTTTTTTGCGCCAGAACTCGTACAGCACCCGCACCGCCGCAAGGACGATGAACAGTGCCTGCGCGCTCACCCGGCAGGACACCCGGTCCTCCACGGTGGGCTGCCCGCTGCCAAAGTCCGGCAGGATGCGCAGCTCATCGAACTGCAGCCAGAGAAAGCGGTCCAGCACGCCCAGCACCGGGTACAGCCACGCCTGCAGCTTGCCGTAGCTGCGGGCAGCGGCGGCGGGGTCCTCCCCGCGCACACCAAGGCGCACCTGTATTTTTGTGATGCGCAGCGCACCGAACACAGCTTTGGTCAAAGTGCCCGCACCTTTGAGCATGGTGCAGAGGATCTCCAGCGTGATCTTTGCCTTTTTGCGCGGCTGGGCGGGCTTGTTTGCCTTGGCGGCAGCGGCGGCGGCCTTTTTGCGGGCTTTCTCCTCTGCCTTTTTCCGCTTGCGCTCGGCCCGCCATGCGGCAAACTTTGCCTTGACCTTGCCAAAGCCCCTGGGCGGCTCCGGGTTTTCCGGTGCGGGCGGCGGCTCCGGCTTCGGGTACTGGAACACCGGGAAGGTGATGCCCAGCGCACCGGCCTTTACGGTAAGCACGCCGTGCTCCCAGCACAGGTCTGCGCAGAAGGGGCACAGCAGCAACAGCACCAGTAAGATCAGCACCACCAGCAGCAGAATGCCGATCACCCGGAGGATGAACAGCAGCACTGCGCCCAGCGCGGCGAGGAATGCTCCCATGCGTCACCCCTCACTTTCCGTCGGTGATGCGTTTGTTTCCGTTTCCTGCCCGTGCACCGGCGGCAGGTCGGCCAGAGAAGAAAGGCCGAACACCCGCAAAAAGGTGTCGGTGGTGCGGAAGCTCACCGGCCTGCCCGGCAGGTCAAGACGGCCGGCTTCCTCAATGAGGCCCTTTTCCAGCAGGCCCGACACGCTGGACGAGGAATCCACGCCGCGCACCTGCTCGATGAAGGCGCGGGACACCGGCTGGTTGTAGGCGATCACGGTCAGGGTCTCCATGGCGGCGGGGCCAAGGGGCACTGCGCGGCGGCTGTCCAGCAGGCGGCGGATGCAGTCGGCCCACTCGGTCTTGGTGGCAAGCTGCCAGCGGGTGTTCAGGTGCAGCAGGCACAGGCCGCTGTCCTCCCGGGCGTAGCGCTCCCGCAGGGCTTCCAGCGCGGCTTCCACGCTGAGCTGCGGCAGCTGCACCGCCTGGGCCAGCTTGTCGGCACCAATGGGGTCGCCGCTGGCAAACAGCATGGCTTCCACGGCTGCACGGATCTGTTTCTGGTTCATTCCTTCTCCTTATCACGTTGGATGCGGCCCCGCTGCATGGTCAGCCGGCCCTCGTCGTCCAGCTTTACACGGCCGCCGCGCACCAGCTCCAGCAAGGCCAGAAAGGTGGCCACGTTGGTGCTGCGGGTCTGCTGGCGGCTGAACAGCTGGCTCATTTTTGCCGCTGTGCCGCTGATCAGGTGCCGCAGAATGTACACCACCCGGCTCGTCACCGACACCATGGGCGCTGTGACCAGCGGCTCGAACTGCTGCTGGGTAGGCTCCCGGCGCAGCTTGGTGCGGCCGGAAAGAACGGCCCAGTCATCCGCCAGCACCTGCGGCGCATGGTGCAGGTCGTAGGTGTTATCGAACTCCATCTCCATGGGCGGACGCACAAAAACCGGCGCACCTTCGGCCTTTTGGCGCAAAAGCGCAGCCATGCGGCGGCACTGGTCGTACTCGATCAGCTGGCCGGTGAACTCCTGCTTCATGCGCTCGCCCTCTTCGCTGCGGGGCAGCAACAGAAAGCTTTTCATCTCCACCAGATGCGCCATCAGGTGCTCGGCGCCCGATGCTGCACGCGAGTGGTTGAGCAGCTGCATCGTCAGGCCGCTCTCCATCTGCGCCATCGTCATCGCCTCGTGGTCTGCGACTCCCGTTGCAGCGTACTTGTCAGCAGCCTCGCGCATCAGCTTCAGCGCGTGCTCCGCAAGCTCCGCCACCGTCGGGCAGAAGTATTCACCCGCGACCAGATGCGCGATGCGCCAGTCGGTCAGCGAAATGTACTTTGCGAGAATATCGTTTATGCCGCTCGCGACGAGTCTTGCCGGTGCGCCCTTGATGATGTCAAGGTCAGCCACGACAAGGATCGGCGCGCACATCGGCGTGGACTTCTTCTGGCCGTTGAGTA
>OJOI01001553.1_pt1 | contig 12622 bp, 9 predicted proteins | sample 1598061 | NCBI WGS metagenome assembly OJOI01 (sample SAMN01915224, study PRJEB22387) | human gut metagenome | isolation source: stool | host: Homo sapiens | place: USA
TGCACACAACATCACTAGGCGGTAGAGATTCATTATATTCAATAGTACAGATGCCAAGCGGAATCCCTGTTGCAACTGTTGCAATTAACGGAGGAGCCAATGCGGGAATTCTTGCAGCTAAGATTCTTGCAACAAGTGACGACGAACTTCTTAACAGAATCAAAGCATATAAAGATGAATTAAAAGACGGCGTTATGAAGAAAAAAGACAAAATCGAAAAAGTCGGATATAAAAAATACATGGAGGAAAAATAAAAATGGATTACAAGAAAGCGGGCGTTGATATTGAAGCCGGATATAAGTCGGTTGAATTAATGAAGGAACATGTTAAAAGCACAATGAGACCGGAGGTACTCGGTGGTATCGGTGGATTTTCAGGTGCGTTCTCAATGGCAGCAATCAAAGATATGGAGGATCCTGTGCTTTTATCCGGAACAGACGGATGCGGAACCAAGGTTAAACTTGCTTTCCTTATGGACAAGCATGACACAATCGGTATTGACTGTGTTGCCATGTGCGTTAATGATGTTGCATGTGCAGGCGGTGAACCTTTATTTTTCCTTGATTATATAGCATGTGGAAAAAACATTCCTGAGAAAATCGCAACAATCGTTAAAGGTGTTGCGGACGGTTGTAAATTATCCGGATGTGCACTTGTCGGCGGAGAAACAGCAGAACATCCCGGACTTATGCCTGAGGACGAATATGACCTTGCAGGATTTTCTGTAGGTGTATGTGACAGAAAGAACCTTATTACAGGAGAAAATATCAAGCCGGGAGATACACTTGTTGCAATCAAATCTTCAGGTGTACACAGCAATGGTTTTTCACTTGTAAGAAAAGTATTTGATATGACAAAAGAATCCCTTGATACATATTATGATGAACTTGGAACAACTCTCGGTGATGCTTTACTTAAACCAACAATTATTTATGTCAAGGCACTTAAAGCAGTTAAGGATGCCGGAGTAACCATTAAGGGCTGCAGCCACATCACAGGCGGCGGTTTTTACGAGAACATTCCAAGAATGCTTCCTGACGGAATAAGAGCCGAAGTTAGAAAAGACAGCTACGAAGTACCTGCATTATTTAAACTTATGGCTAAGAAAGGCAATATTGACGAACATATGATGTATAATACATTCAATATGGGTGTCGGTATGATCCTTGCAGTTGACCCTGCTGATGCAGATAAGACCATAGAAGCAATCAAGTCTGCCGGGGAAGATGCATTTGTAATAGGACAGACAGTTGCAGGTGAAAAAGGTGTAACATTATGTTAAGAGTAGTTGTACTTGTTTCAGGTGGCGGAACCAATCTTCAGGCTATTCTTGATGCCATGGATAACGGTAAGATTAAGAATGCGGAAGTTGTGGGCGTAATCAGTAATAATGCCAGTGCCTATGCACTTACAAGAGCTGAGAAACACAATATTCCAAATGAATGTATATCACCTAAGAATTATGAAAACAGGGATGTGTTTAATGATGCACTGCTTGAAGGTGTATCAAAATACAATCCGGACTTAATTGTTCTTGCAGGTTTTCTTGTGGCAATCCCTGAGAAAATGGTTAAAGCATTTCCTGAGAAAATCATTAATATCCACCCATCACTTATCCCTTCTTTTTGTGGAAAAGGATATTATGGACTTAAGGTACATGAAGCCGCTTTGCAAAGAGGCGTGAAAGTTACAGGAGCAACCGTGCATTATGTTGATGAAGGAACGGATACCGGTAAAATTATTTTCCAGAAACCTGTAATGATAGAGGACGGGGATACACCTGAGATTCTTCAGAAAAGAGTTATGGAACAGGCAGAATGGATTATTTTACCTGAAGCAATAAATATGATTGCAAACAGATAACTGAAAGGATAACGTACTATGAAAATATTGATTGTAGGCAGCGGCGGAAGAGAGCATGCAATTGCTTATGCATGCAGTAAAAGCCCTAAAGTAGATAAAATATACTGTGCACCGGGTAATGCCGGAATTTCGGAACTTGCGGAATGCGTTCCAATTTCAGCCATGGAATTTGACAGACTTGCAGATTTCGCAGCAGAAAAAGAAATCGACCTTACCGTAATCGGAATGGATGACCCACTTGTAGGCGGCATTGTTGACTTGTTTGAAGCGAGAGGTTTAAGAGTATTCGGACCTCGTAAGAATGCGGCTATTCTTGAAGGTTCCAAGGCATTTTCAAAGGACCTTATGAAAAAATACAATATTCCTACGGCTGCTTATGAGACATTTACTTCTGCGGACGATGCCAAGAAATATCTTGAGACTTCGGAATATCCTATAGTCCTTAAGGCTGACGGACTTGCACTTGGTAAAGGTGTTCTTATCTGCAATACCAAGGAAGAAGCATTGGCAGGCGTTGATGAGCTTATGCTTGACAAGAAGTTTGGCGATGCCGGTAATACCATTGTTATAGAAGAATTTATGACAGGAAGGGAAGTATCCGTACTTTCTTTCGTTGACGGCAATACAATTAAAATAATGTCATCAGCCCAGGACCATAAGAGGGCAAAAGATGGTGACGAGGGTCTTAACACAGGTGGAATGGGTAACTTTTCACCAAGTCCTTTTTATACAGAAGAAGTTGATGATTTTTGCAAAAAACACATATATCAGGCAACCGTTGATGCAATGAAAGCAGAAGGCAGGGAATTTAAAGGCGTTATTTTCTTCGGACTTATGCTTACAACTAAGGGACCAAAAGTTCTTGAATACAATGCACGTTTTGGCGACCCTGAAGCACAGGTTGTTCTTCCAAGGCTTAAAAATGACATTATAGACGTTTTTAATGCCTGCATTGATGGAACACTTGATAAGATTGACCTTCAGTTTGAAGACAAAGCCTGTGTATGCGTTATCCTTGCCAGTGACGGATATCCTCTTGCATATGAAAAAGGCAAGATTATAACAGGTCTTGATAATTTCAAAGGCAAAGACGGTTATTACTGTTTCCATGCCGGAACAAAGTTTGATGACAACGGCAACATTGTGACTAACGGCGGACGAGTTCTCGGAATTACCGCAAAAGGCGATACACTCAAAGAAGCAAGAGCCAATGCTTACGCTGCAACCGAATGGGTTGATTTTGAAAACAAATATATGCGCCATGATATAGGTAAGGCTATAGAGAATATGGACTAAGGAGTATACTATGACAAAAGTATATATTGACGGAAGCGAGGGTACTACAGGTCTTAGAATCAATGAGAGATTCAAAGGCAGGGATGATATAGAGATTCTTACAATCCCAAGTGAACTTCGTAAGGATGTTAATGAAAGACGAAAATATATAAATGAATCGGACATAACTTTTTTGTGTCTCCCTGATGCGGCTGCAATTGAAGCCGTTTCCCTTGTGGAAAATGAAAATGTTACAATAATAGATGCCTCTACGGCACACAGGACAAGTCCGGGCTGGGCTTACGGATTCCCTGAACTTTCGGAAGAATTCAGGGAAAATATCAGAAACAGCAAGAGAATTGCCAATCCTGGCTGCTATGCTTCAGGATTTATTTCACTTGCTTATCCGCTTGTGAAAATGGGAATAATAGGACCTGATTTTCCGATTTCTGCATTTGCCCTTTCAGGCTACAGCGGGGCAGGCAAAAAGACTATTGCCATATATGAATCGGATGAGAAGACTGTGGAAATGAATGCTCCAAGAGAGTATGCACTTACGCAGAAACATAAACATCTGAAAGAAATGAAAGCGATTACAGGACTTTCAAGGGAACCTCTTTTTACCCCTATCGTAGACGATTATTACAGCGGAATGATTGTCAATATCCCGCTTTATGTGGATATGATAGGCATGAAGCCTGAGGAACTTCAGAAAGTATTTGCAGATTTCTACAAGGGTGAGAAATTTATCAATGTAAAACCTTTCGATGCACAGACAGAAGAACTTAACGGTTTTATGGCAGCCAACTCATGTTCCGGATGGGACGGAATGGAAATATACATTTGCGGTAATGATGACAGAATCCTTCTTTCATCACGTTTTGACAACCTTGGAAAAGGTGCGTCAGGTGCTGCGATACAGTGTATGAACATTGTGCTTGGCTGTGATGAAGCAAAGGGTTTGAATCTGTAATTTCACAGAATATTCACAAAAAATACAATATCTGGAAGTGCCCTTAGGTTGACCTTGAGGGCATTTCTTTTTATAATGTAAATAAATAATATTTGACAGGATAAAGTAATGAGCAATACAAAGAAAATTTATAAAAAAATAGTATGTCTCCTTACTGCAGTTGTTTTACTGGTAGGAGGTATTGTCGGAAAAAATATATACGATATTATGGCAGATACCTCATTTGAACAGACACTTAAGTCTTTTCCGGAATCATACAGACCTTACATACAGGCACTGCATGATAAACATCCTAACTGGACTTTTGAAGCGTTCAATACAGGACTTGACTGGAATGAAGTGCTTAAGAACGAGGCACTGTTAAAAAGAAAACTTGTTCCGGCAGCAGGTCACAGTATGTCATTAGGACTGGCAGACCTGAAGTCTAATGGTGAGTGGGCATGGTATCAGACACCGACAGCCTGGAAAGCTTATGATGATGTAGCGGGTGCATATAACTACTCCGCCAATAACTGGGTAAGCTTTGATACGGGATACTGGAATCAGGCATCAACATCAGCTATTTCATACATTATGGATCCAAGAAACTGGCTTAACGAGAGTTATATATATATGTTTGAAAAGTTAAGTTATGACGGAAATCATGATACGGTTGAACTTGTTAATTCAACTCTTAACGGAACATTTATGTATAATGCAAAATGTCCCGGTGCACCTAATAATATGACTTATGCCCAGGTAATAGTTGAAGCAGCCAAAAAGTCTAAGGTAAGTGCCATACATCTTGCTGTAAGACTTCGTCAGGAAAAAGGTACAAGCAATGATGAACTTGGTAAAGGTGTGTCAACCAAGAATGGCAGTTATTTTTATCAGGCAAATGGCGACGGCAACGTGGTGTATTATAACTTTTTTAACATAGGAGCTGCGGGAGATGGCAAGCAGACCGTTATTAATAACGGAGGCAAGGAAGCGAAGGCTGAAGGCTGGACAAGCCCATATCTTGCAATAATGGGCGGTGCCGTTAAAGTATATACAGGTTACATAGGAATAGGCCAGGATACAATATATTTTGAAATGTTCAGTGTGGTCAATCCTAAATATTATTACTGGAAGCAGTATGCACAGAATCTTACCGCAACACTGACTGAAGGCAGTAAGATATATGAGACTTATAAGAATGCAGGACTTCTTAATTCGTCATTTGTATTCAGAATCCCTGTATATAAAAATATGCCTTCATCATGTAAAAAGCCGGCTTCGCCTTCAGGTGATGAAAGAACAACGGCTAATCCTAATACAAGGCTTTCAGGAATAAGCGCAACACTTATAGATATGGACGGAAAGAGCAGTAATGCTAACCTTACACCAAGTTTTAATTCGGAGAGAACGGAATATTCGCTGGTTGTTCCGTATAAGGTTTCACAGATCAAATTGTCGGCATCAGCTTATGCCAAGACATCTTCAATATCGGGAACGGGAACACACAGCCTTAAAGTTGGCAATAATGAGTTTAATATTGTCTGTAAATCAGAATATGGTACAACCAAGACTTATAAGGTTAAAGTTACAAGGGCGGAAGGCAGTACATATCTGACATCACTTTCCTCAAGCAAGTCGGGATTTAATGAGACTTTTAAAATGAATACTTATAAATACACCATGAGAGTTGCCAATGATGTTACGTCCTTAGCATTAAATTATAAGACGGAATCGTCAAGAGCAACTGTTGAGATGAGAACAGGCAGTACAACAACGGTTCTTTCAAACGGAACTACGGGCAATATCAATCTGCCTGTGGGAACTACCAAGGTGTACATAGATGTATATCCGTCAGCCTCCGACAGAAGTGAGCGTAAGACTTACGAAGTGGATATTACAAGGCTTACCAAAGTAAGCGTTGACTTTAAAGAACTTATACTAAAGGATCAGTATATACATAATTTTGCCGTGGGTGATACAGTGAATACCGCACTTCAAAGACTTAAAGTTACAGGCGGAACGGCACAGATTACCGACAGTTCGGGTAATGTAAAGTCCGGGGACAAGATTATCGGCACAGGTGATATGTTAAGAATCCATGATTCAAATGGCGCTTTGTATATGACAAAGAATATTGTGATATATGGTGATGTCAATGGAGACGGAAAGATAGATATATATGACTTTGCTTATATAAGAAAACTTATAATTAAGAAAACAGGATTATCCGGAATATTCCTTGAAGCAGCAGATATACATAAGGAAAATAAAGGCGTAGACATATATGATTTTGCTGTTATGAGAAGATATATTATTAAAGGAACTGCGATTGAACAGAAATAAAGGAGTAAGTAATGTCTAAAAATAACAAATTAATTAAAATGATGCTGATTGCTTTGCTGTGCATTTCAATATGTTTTACAATATTCTCAAAGCCTGAAAAGACTTATGCATCAGAAGGCACTATTACTGTTAAGGCAAGTGCCGGAGAAGTAATAGCAGGTAATACGATTACCGTGGAAGTTAAATTAAATAATCCTGCGGGAATAACATCGGCAAATTTTGAACTTATATATGATGGTAATATTTTCGCTTATGTCAGTGGCATGGATGGCTCAGGATTCAATGGAGTAATACCTTTTTCAGTTACAGGTGGTGCTACGGAACAGACCGAGTATAAGTGGAATATCACTTTCAAAGCTAACCAGACAGGAACCTGTAATTTTACAATAAAAGGATATCAGTTTATTGATACAGATGTGAATGATTTCAGTCCTGCATGCGGTTCGGCTTCCGTTAAGGTAATGGCAGTAGGTTCCGATGATGCTACACTCAGTTCAATCCAGGTAGGAGGGGCTAACTTAAGCCCTGCATTTGCAAAATGGACAGTGGATTATGTATGTTATGTGAACAATTCCGTAACCTCCGTTAATGTTGCGGCAGCAAGCTCACAGGGCGGAAGAGTGGAGATAGCAGGCAACACAGATAATCTTGCGGTTGGTAATAACTACGTTACAATCACAAGTTATGCTCCTAACGGCAAGGCAATGAAATATAATCTTAATATTTTCAGGCTGGAGCCGCCTACAGATCCACCTACAGAAGCACCAACTGACCCGCCTACAGAGCCGCCTGCAAGCTTCAAAGTAACTATGGATGGCAAAGAATATAACGTATCATCTGAGTTTGATGCCGGCAAAGTGCCTGACGGATTTGAAGTAGAGCTTGGTTCATATAATGGAAAAGATGTAATAACCGCAACCGGAAGTGCAACAGGATTTACACTTATGTACCTTGTGGATTCTGAAGGAAACGGAAACTTTTATGTATATGATGGCAAAAATTTTTATCCTTATATTGTAATATCTAATTCCGAAAATACATATTATGTATTTGACAGCCGCAAGGCCGATACATCGATGGCAGGCGAAGAAAAGGATGTAAAAATTAAGGATACGGCCATAAAAGGATATGTTGACGGAGAATATATTTATTTTTACGCAATGAATTCCAATAAAAAGTATTCGTGGTATTCCTACGATACTGTGGAGGGTACAATACAAAGATTGCGTACCACATCCCCTGAAATTATTGAAGATGAGACAACAACACCGGAAGAGACAGCCTCAACTCCGGTAACAGGAAAAAACGATGACGGAGTTTCCTTTAACAATAAAAACATTATTATAATCGGCGGAGCTTTGTTATTGATTGTCATAGCCGGAGCAGTTATATTTTTAATCAGCAAAAAGGGAAAGAAATATAACGGATATAATGAAGAATTTGCCGCAACCGATGAAAAAACACAGGAAGAAGCTACAGCGGAATCAGAGGAAGTATCAAAGGAAACTGAAGAAAAATAAAAAAAGTATTAAATTTAAACGCAGCAGGGCAAAACTATTGCTTTTGCTGCGTTTACTTGTTATAGTATGTATATAACACGGCCAAGGAGTTGAGAATATGATTTTTAGCATTGATTTTAACAGTGATGAGGCAATTTATATCCAGTTATGCCACCAGATTATAATGAGTATTGCCAATGATGATATACATGAAGGCGATTCACTTCCATCAGTGAGACAGATGGCTGAGGATATAGGAATTAATATGCACACTGTTAATAAAGCATACACAATTCTTAAGCAGGAAGGATATATTAAACTGGATAGACGATACGGTGCCGTTATAGCTGTTGATGCCGATAAGATAGAAGCCATGGAATCACTTTCAAGGGATTTGAGGGTATCTATTGCTAAAGCAATGTGTAAGAATATAACATCAGCGGAAATACATGCACTTGTTGACGATATTATAAGTGAATTTGGAATAAAATAAAAAGGAGGGATAACAATGCTTTGTGAAAAATGTAATAAAAACCAGGCAACATTTCACTATGCGGAGGTAATTAACGGTGTCCGCAGCGAACACCATCTTTGCAGTGAATGTGCGGCTAATACAGACGTAAGTTTTTACAGCAGTATTTTTGAAAACGATGAGAATTTTACCAGACTGATATCTGGAATACTGGGCGGTAAGGCTATTGTGTCAGGCAATGGCGAAAGCGACAAGTCAGTTAATGTGACATGTCCTAACTGCAAGACAACATACGGCGAATTTGTTAAGAATTCAAGGTTCGGATGCCCTGTATGTTACGATATATTCGGACTTCTTATATCCGATAAAATGAAAAAAATCCATGGCAGCAACGTATATATGGGCAAGAAGCCTATGAAATACGGCAAGCCGGAGGAGGAACCTCTGGAATATGTTGAAAGGGAAGAAGATAACAACCTTGATAGAGAAATAGAGATATTACGAAAAAAATTAAAATCGGCGGTTGAAGAAGAAGATTTTGAAGAAGCAGCCAGATTAAGGGATTTAATTGCTGAACTTAGCAGAAAGGAAGGTAAAAATGCTTAAATGGTATGAACATGAAGAAACTGCCGGGGATATCGTAATCTCAAGCAGAATAAGGCTTGCCAGAAATTTTAACGATTATCTTTTTGCCGACAAAATAAGTGAAGAAGACGCTGCTAAGATGATTAATTCGGTTGCAAAAAGGTTTGAGGCCGATTATCCCGAAGAGTTCAGATGCCTTTACATGAAAGAGTGCAGTGAATCAGGCCGTAATGCCCTTAAAGAAAAGAGGGTAATAACATCTTATCTTGCAGGCAAAAATAATGGTGCGGTTATTTTATCGGAGGATGAAGGAACTTCTGTTCTTTTAAACGGCGAGGATCATGTAAGGATACAGGTATTATGTAACGGAATGGATATCCAGAGCTGTTTTAAGAAAGCCAATGAAATTGACGATTATATAGACGCACATTTTGATTATGCTTTTGATGAAAAATACGGCTATAAGACAACTTTTCCCACCAATACAGGAACCGGAATGAAAGCAGGATACACGCTTCACCTGCCTTCACTGTCTGATGCCAGAAGACTTAACGATATCAGCGCGGAGCTTGGAAGATTCGGGTTAAAATTCAGGACAGTTTATGGTGATGGTCAGAATGGATACGGTAATTTATACCAGATATCCACACAAAAGACCCTTGGACAGGATGAACGTGAAGTTATAAAAGACCTTGATGACATTGTTCTGCAGATTGTCAATCAGGAAAAAGAACAGAGAGAACATTTTTACAAAAAAGACAAGATACAGATGGATGATGAGATTTACAAATCATACGGTGTTTTAAAATATGCAAGAAAACTTTCATTAAAAGATTCCATGGTTCTCATATCGGAACTTATGACAGGCATATCGTTGGGCGTATTGCAGTTTGCACATAACGGAAGATATAATATCAACGAGCTTATAATGGATATACAGCCTGCAGTTTTAAGACAGAATTCAGGCAAGGCGATGTCTGTAGCAGAGACAGACGTATTAAGAGCAGAATATATAAGAAAATATCTCCCTGAAATAATCTGATTATTTCACAGATAGGAAAGAGGAATATATATATGGAAAGTGGATTTACCAAAAAAGCCGAGACAGCATTGCAGAATGCCACGGAAGCAGCATTTGAGCTTGGGCATGGCAGTGTCGGCTCCGAACATATTCTTATCGGACTTTTAAGAACGGAAGAATGTATTGCCAATGCCGTACTTGTGAATAACGGTGTTGAAGAAAGCAAGGTTGTGGAGCTAATCAAGGAACTTATTGTTCCTGAAAAAAATGTGGGATTGAAAGAACCTGATTCCTATACTCCGAGAGCTGCAAGAATTCTTGAAAATGCAAGAAAAGAAGCAAAAAGGTTCAAATCCGGACTTATCGGAACGGAACATATTTTTATAGGAATGCTAAAAGAGCAGGACTGCGTTGCAACACGTTTATTGGGAACAATAGGCGTCAAAATCCAGAAAGCCTACATTGATACCGTGGTCGCAATGGGCGAGGACAGCAATAACTATAAAGATGAGGTTTCTTTTAACCGCAAAAATAAAAAGAGCCAGACCCCTACGCTTGACCAGTACAGCAGGGATTTAACGGCACTTGCCGAAGAAGGAAAGCTTGACCCTGTTATAGGACGTGAAAGAGAGATTCAGAGAGTTATCCAGATTGGCAGCAGAAGAACCAAAAACAATCCATGCCTTGTAGGAGAACCGGGCGTAGGAAAAACGGCCGTTGTGGAAGGTATTGCAATTAAAATAGCAGAGGGCAATGTTCCTGATACCATAAGAGGCAAGAGACTTCTTACCCTTGACCTTTCAGGAATGGTTGCCGGTTCAAAATATCGTGGTGAATTTGAAGAAAGAATCAAAAAAGTAATAAAGGAAGTGCGTGCAGCCGGCAATGTCATTCTTTTTATAGATGAGCTTCATACCATCATAGGCGCAGGTGGAGCAGAAGGAGCGATTGATGCTTCCAACATACTTAAGCCTTCTCTTGCAAGGGGCGAGGTACAGATTATCGGAGCCACCACTATCGATGAATATCGTAAATATATAGAAAAAGATGCTGCACTTGAACGACGTTTCCAGCCCGTTAATGTGGATGAACCATCGGAAGATGAAGCATACGAGATCCTCAAAGGATTAAAAGAGACTTATGAGACTCATCACGGCGTTACAATAACGGATGGAGCACTTCATTCTGCCGTAAAACTTTCAAAAAGATACATCAATGACAGATTTTTACCTGATAAAGCCATTGACCTCATTGATGAGGCATCTTCAAAGGTAAGGCTGGGGGCGTTTATTAAGCCTGAAGAAATAAGCAAAACCGAAGCCGAAATCGAAAAACTTGAGGCTGACAAAGAAGAAGCAATCAAGGCTGAAGCCTATGAAAAAGCCGGGGAAATCAAGAAAAAACAGCTTAAAAAGTATGAAAAACTTGAAAAACTCAATACAAAATGGCAGAACGAGAAAAACAACAGAAATCTTGTGGTAGACGAGGAAAGCATAGCTTTAGTTGTGTCAGACTGGACTAAAATACCTGTCAACAAGCTTTCAATCGGGGAATCAGAGCGCCTGATGAAGCTTGAGGAGACCCTTCACGAACGTGTTGTAGGTCAGGACGAGGCTGTAACCTCTATAGCAAGAGCAATAAGAAGAGGCAGGGTTGGACTTAAAGATCCTAAGAGACCGATTGGCTCATTCCTTTTCCTTGGACCTACCGGTGTCGGCAAAACCGAACTTTCAAAAACACTTGCGGATGCCATGTTCGGAAATGAAAACTCCCTCATAAGAGTTGATATGTCGGAATACATGGAGAAACACAGCGTATCCAAGATGATAGGCTCACCTCCGGGATATGTAGGTTATGAGGAAGGCGGCCAGCTTAGCGAAAAAGTAAGACGTAATCCTTATTCGGTAATTCTTTTTGACGAGATAGAAAAAGCACATCCCGATGTATTCAACGTGCTACTTCAGATACTGGATGACGGCGTGGTAACGGATTCCTCAGGAAGAAAAGTTGATTTCAAAAATACTATTATCATAATGACAAGCAACGCCGGAGCCGAGAATATCGTTTCACCTAAAAATCTTGGTTTTAACACATCAAAGGATCCTGAGCAGGATTACAAAAACATGAAAAATAAGGTTATGGATGAGGTTAAAAGAATTTTTAAACCGGAATTTCTCAACCGAATCGATGAAATGATTGTTTTCCACATGCTGACCAAAGAAAACGTAGCCCGCATTGTGGACATTATGATGAACTCTATCAATAAACGTATTAAGGAGCAGCTTAATATCACCATTGAACTTTCCGATGCGGCAAAATCCTATATCGTTGACGCAGGATATGATGAAAAATACGGTGCCAGACCGTTAAAGAGAGCACTTCAGCAGAAAGTGGAGGATGAGCTTGCCGAACAGATAGATGTGATCTTCACAGCAACCCCGCAGGGACTGTGTGCATCTCTGATCAATGAAGAAATCCTTTCAAAGACAAAGATCATTGATCTCAGTGCAGATTTCCGTCTGAAAGATGTGAAGGTTTACGAAGAGTGGTATAAAATCGAACACAAAGCACCGCAGTATATTGATGAAGCTGTCTATGGATTGTGCGAGATC
>OJOI01001567.1_pt1 | contig 12573 bp, 19 predicted proteins | sample 1598061 | NCBI WGS metagenome assembly OJOI01 (sample SAMN01915224, study PRJEB22387) | human gut metagenome | isolation source: stool | host: Homo sapiens | place: USA
AACTCTTGCCATTATGTTATTGGGCATCATTCCCATATACTGTTTTAACCTCTGCTTATCAATCGTCCGTATCTGCTCAAGCAGGATAACAGAGTCCTTGTCAAGCCCTTCATAATTACTTACTGGGGTATGTGTGGGCAACTTTGCTTTTGTGTGTACTCGGCTCGTAATTGCTGCAATGATTACCGTCGGGCTGTGCTTGTTTCCTATATCATTGGAAATGATAAGTACAGGTCTTGTGCCGCCTTGTTCCGAGCCGATAACGGGATTAAGCTCCGCATAATAAATGTCGCCACGCTTAATAATTCGTTCCATTGTGTTTGACCTCCCAATATGATTTAGACAGATGCTTCCTGCCTATGTAGGCAGCCAAACGCAAGGAAGTATTTAAGGTCGGAAGTATCTTAACAATATCTCTGTTCTTATGACCGCCTTTCGCTTGGCTGATATGATAGAAGCATTTCAACTTGTCCTCGACACCCCGAAATGCTATGGGAAATCGCCAAACGGTCAGCAGCGAACTGACGCCACGGGAGTTCCACCCCAACTGTCGGTCTGACAGAGCCGCCCTCATTGCCTGCGACGGTTTTTTCACGCTCGGACTGTGACTGGACGGGAGTATCATTATCCTCTTTGTGGGTTATGGCGAAATCGGGAGCTGCCCGATATTTTGAGTCGGTAAAGATAGGCTCACCACCTTTCAATCGCTCGCTGCCGCTTGGCAGGTCGTGGCGTACCGCTGCACACGCTTATGCTCATCACAATCACAAAGAGGAAGTATTTGGCGAATGAGTATTCGGTTGTCAAGGAGCAATCCCGTTTTCGCCACACAAAGGAAAACAGGGTAAGAGGTTTTTTGTCCTCTCACCCTGTAGCCCGTGGGAATATTCAATTTTCCCCTCTACTCAAAAAACTTTTTTAATTTTTCTTTGAGCCTATCCATTCTTCTGTAAACAGCTTTTTCAGTAATATCCAGATACACCGCAATTTCACGGGTTGAATATCCTTGTATCTTCATCAAAGCAATCTGCAATGTAAGCCTGTCCACCTTAATCAAAACTTGATAGAGGTGCTGATTTTCAATACTGTCCAGAAAATCCTCAACCGTTTTGACTTCGGGCTGTGTAGTATCTTCAACAAGCTCGTCAAGATATGTACCTGTTTCCTGCACTCGCTGATAATACCGTCTGTCTGAATTAAAAATCGCCCAATCGTGAACACGGAGCTTTTCTATATCGTCCTCATTAACCCCCAAGCTCCGTAACTGCTTTTCCTCGGCTTCTTTCCAGAGCCGCCATTTCTTTTCTTCTCTGGCTTTGTTGTAAGCCATAATGTATACCTCCAATCTGAATTTTTTTGAGAAATTCAGATTGAGGTGGGCTACGGCACCCAATGCCAGAAGCAGGTTTATCCTGTGTTGCGACAAAAAACGACAAACAAAAAGCCGCAAAGGTACTAAGACCTCTACGGCAATACGCATAATTATCTCTATGATATAGATATGTGACTTCTACTCGAAAAGTAGAAAAGTGCCACGAGCAAGCAAGGCTTTTTTTAATAAGTTATCCTCACTTCTACGTGACACTATGTAAATAACTGCTGCTTCTGATAAGCAGCGTGATGGTCGTGCTTGACCAACACATAAAAATCCCTCCAAACTCGAAAACGGGTTTAGAGGGCAGTAAAATTTAGTCTGGGCGTGACAAAGCTGCCCACCAAAGCACCGTTTTTTTTATTTGGCGGGCTTATCCAACCTATTCTGCATAAAGAAAGAGCCAATGAACTGCAAGTTACCTCGCAAATTCATCGGCTCTGCGTCTGTGCGTCTGGCTCTTTGATGATAGTTACTTTTAATTGTTGAACATTTATAAGCTGTTCCTGCCTACACTTAGGACAAAAAAGCGGAAAATTAAGAAGTACCGTATTTTCTCTTATTTTTATCCGTGTTTTGTTTCCACAAACGGGGCAAAGCACCCATTTTTCATTTTGCATAAAACATCTCCCTTAATGTACTTCATTAGTTCCTGCAATAGCCGCTTGCTTTTCCGCTTCATTTAATTCTCTGTGAAGATGGATAGCCATAAATACCGTAATAATAGCAGAAAGCACATCTGCAACTGGCTGAGCATACAGAATACCATTCAATCCCCATATCATAGGCAGAACGAGAATAACTGGCACAAAGCAAATTCCCTGCCTGCAAGCTCCGAGAATAAAGCCTTCTTTCCCTTTTCCTAAAGCAAGGAATAATGAGGAATATACGGTATAGAAGCCAAACAGCATGAGAGAAATTCCATTTACCCTTAATGAGCTTGCCCCTACTTTAATCATCTCCAGATTGCCACTTGCGAATTGTGACACGATGGACGTTGAAAATAAAGCCAGTATCAATCCATAAACAACACAAAATATGGTTGACCAGATAATAGAGGTTTTAATTGCTTCATGCAGGCGGTTGAATTTTTTCGCTCCATAGCTGTACCCTGCGATTGGCTGAAAGCCTTTAATAAAACCAAATATTGTTAGACTTCCCATTGAAACAAGGCGTGTCACAACTCCCATTCCTGCGATTGCAGCATCTCCATAATCAGCCGCCGCATTGTTGATGAGAGAAATGGAAAGGCTTGTTAATATCTGGAACACAAGCGTTGGAATACCAATCTTAAAAATTTCCGATGCAACCTCTTTTGAAAGGCAGTAATTCTTTATTTTAAAATCAAATACACTCTTCTTTCCAAAAATATAAAATAGATACACCAGAGTAGATACTACCTGTGAAATTGCAGTAGCAATGGCGGCTCCTGCCACTCCCAAATCCAGTACATAAATAAATATAGGGTCTAATGCAATATTCAGTACGGCTCCAATCAGCAGAGCGCACATGGTCGTCTTTGCTGCTCCCTCGCTTGTCACGATATTATTCATTGTGACATTAAAGACATTGAAGATGCAGGAAATAATATAAATACTTCCATATGTGACCGCATAGGGCAAAATACTCTCTGTCGCTCCCAAAATACTTAGTATCGGCTTTAGAAAAATGACAGACAGGATAATCATAACTGCCCCGACAAAAACGCTGCTGTATAAGGCTGTGCTGACAACTTGGTTTGCCTTTTCCTTATCATTGCGTCCTAACAATCTGGAAATGTAAGATGCTGCCCCATTTCCAAATAGCAACCCTAAACCAACCACAACCTGTCCTAATGGGTACACAACTGAAATTGCTCCCATCTGGCTCTCTCCCAATCCTCCAACAAAATAGGCATCCACCAGATTGTATAATGCGTTTACCAACATTCCAATCATTGTCGGGATACCCATTGCTAATAGGGCTTGAGGGATAGGTGCGTTACCTAATAGCTGCATTTTCTTGTTTTGTTGACTCATAATTAACACTCCTTTTCTTGACTTTGAGTATAAAATATAGTAGTATAAATTACAGCAATTAAAGCTGTGTTGTATATACTACTATAAATTATAGTAGTTGTCAATAGAGAAAGGAGAATATCATGGCAACAATAGATTTAATCGTATTAGGAATGCTGAAAAAGGAAGCCCTAAGTGCTTACGACATCCAAAAATTGGTTGAATACCGCAACATATCAAAATGGGTAAAAATCAGCACTCCGTCAATCTATAAAAAAGTTATCCAGTTAGAGGAAAAGGGATACATTTCAAGCAACATAGTCAAAGAGGGAAAAATGCCAGAAAAGGCAATCTACTCCTTAACAGAAGCGGGTGAAAAACAGCTTGAAAATCTTATGTTTGAAATATCCGCAAAACCCATTCAAATCTTCTTGGATTTTAATGCAGTCATTGTCAACTTGGATGCCCTTTTGCCAGAAAATCAAATGAAATGCCTAACAGATATTGAAGCCAATATAAAAACACTAAAATCATATCTGGAAAAAAATTTGAAAGCGAAAGAAAATGTACCCGAAATCCCACAAACAGGATTAGCGGTCTTGCAACAACAATTCGTTCTTGCACAATCCATTGAAACATGGATTGATGAATTAAAACTAAAATACGAATAATTACAATCCCCCATAAGATACTTTTCCAAATAGGCAGAGCCGATGAACTGTGAGTTTATCTCTCACAAGTTCATCGGCTCTGCGTCTGTGCGTCTGGCTCTTTGATGACTGTTACTTGTAAATTTTGTACTTCAATCAATGTCTGCTGTTTACATTTCGGGCAGTAGAGAGGATAATTTTTCAAAATTGTATCTTCTCTTATTCTGTCACGAGTTTTATTACCGCAAACAGGACAAACTATCCAATTAGCGTTCATTTCTTTCCTCTCTTTGTCGGGAACAAAAAATTTCGATAGCTTTACTGAAAAAGGCAGCTAAATCTCCATTTCCAAACTGATTTATAAAATCAGAAAATCTCAAATCCGTAACATACATTTTCCCCAAAGAAGAAAGTATTTGTTTATCACATTGATAAAAATGTTCTGTAATATAAAGTTGCCATTCCCGTACTATATTTTGAACCTCTGGACAGTCTGGCGATTTGTTTTCATATGTCGCTAACCTTTCAAAAATATTCTGTGCCATAGAGAAAAATGCTTGCATTTGCTCATTTTGAATTTCTTGAGCTTTTGAGGAAAAGATTGCCTCATACTCTTTAAAACTTTCAGTATCTCCCCACTTTTCCAAAACCTCTTTTTGAAATTGAGATTGCAGCTCCATTACTTTCGAGTTAGAAAATGCTGAAAAGGAGATTTCTTTTGCTCCATTGATTTCAGCCTTTACAAGAGCTATTAGACCGTCTATGCGTTCTCTCTGAGCTTCTAAAATACTTAAATGCTTTTCTAATGCTTCTGTCCGATTATAATGAGGGGAATTGATCAATTTTTTAATTTCTTTCAATGCAAAACCGACCTCACGAAAAAACAAAACTTCCTGCAACCGGCACAAATCCTTATCAGTATACAAACGATACTTCGCTTCCGTTACAATCGAAGGTTTCAAAAGTCCAATTTCATCATAATAGTGAAGCGTCCTTGCTGTTATGCCTGTTAAATTGACTACCTCGTGAACTGTCAACGGGTTTTCATTCATTCCAAAAATCCTCCACTGCACTTAATATTTCGTTTGCAGGTAACAAAGTTGCTTCTACTATACTTTTTCCTGTTTTCTGCAAATAATATTTTACTAAATGATAGCCACAAGCATATCCCGCACAATATGGCAATCCAACAGGGGGATAATTTTGTAAAGCAGCCATTTCATCGCCATATAAATAAGCATTGAGATTTTCAAGCCCCTGTACGTCCAGTCCATCATAGATAATTGGTTTGATATATTTATTTAGCGTTTCCATATCAGTTTTCTTAACCCACGGTCCCGCCTTATCTTCTCCATACAAATATGTGGCAAAGTTTTCTGCAAGCCCCTCACTGACCATCATTTCTCCGAGCGTAATATCATTTCTCCATTTAATAAACTGGAAACGCACATTATGATTTGTTTCATGTGCAAGCGCAACTGGAAGATGCTCTAATGTGTAATCATTAGGAATAATCCAAGAAAAAATATATCCTGGAATACCGCCATCTCCGCAATAGCCCTCATTCATTGAGGTATAAGGACTTTCCTCATTTGCCAACAGGATAGTAAACAAATATTCTTGAACAGGTAACTCAATCCCTGCGTCTGAAAAACACTTCAACGATTTTTCGACTGATTGTTTACATTCAGACCAAAGCCTATCTGAAGATATACGTTCAATATTATCTCGTTGAGTTTCATCCACTTTTGTTGGCGCAATATGACCAAGCATCCCACTCGCCATTATCACATCATACCCATTTGGTGTAGCTGCTTTCATCGGCACACTATAGCAAGCCCATTTTTTCTCAAAAGGCATCATCAATTCATAACGATAAATGTCATCTTTCTTGTCTAATGGTGCTTTCATAATCTTGGCATAAATACCATCTGAACGAATAAAATTTACATTCATATTACTTCATCCTTTCTTTTTTCTACATCATACACTATGACGTAACGTGAAAGTCAATAGGATGAGTAAATATATTTGAGCCGATGAGCTATGAGTTTATCTCTCACAAGTTCATCGGCTCTGCGTCTGTGCGTCTGGCTCTTTAATAACAGTTACTTGTAAATTCTTTACTTTAATTAAACTCTCATGTTTGCACTTCGGACAAAATAATGGAAAATTTATCAACTCGGTGTCTTTCCTAATTTTTGTTCTTGTTTTGTTGTTACAAACAGGACATATTACCCATAATTGTTTTTCCATTAAAGAAACTCACCTACCTCTTATTTCAATGGAATACAAAATTCACATAGATGTAAAGCAATTTTTTTCGTTGAGTACCGTTCAATAATTGGCTTTTCCTTATCTACTGATAAGCCAATGGTTAATTTGGGAATGTTGTTCCAAAATGCTATTATATCGTTTTTTCTATGGGGAACTTCAAATATAGCATATTTCCCATCATCAATTTTACGGGTATCTAACTCTACAACTTTGTGTTCGTCAATAATAAGACCAATATCATATCTTTGCTTTTCGGCGGGTGTATATATAGGATTATCTAAAGATATTCCTAAAATGATTGCAGCATCGTTGAGCAAACCATTTTCCTTTAGGTATGCTTTAAAATTCTCCATCAATTTTTGATTCTCTGAACCATATGCGCCTGTTCTACGCACATAAGCTATTTTAATATTTCTAAATTCTTCAATAATCAAGTTATGACCTCCAATCTTTATTGTTATCAAGCTTGACAAACAAATCGTAAATGCAATTAAAATGATTTTCAAGACATTTTTTAAAATAGCTTAGAACTTTTTTAAAATGAGTGCATAAAGTTCTCAATTTCCTCTATGCAGTTAATTCTTTAATACCGATATTCACCTTTACACCGAAAAAACAACTACGAACAACCTTAAATCCATAAAATATTTTGGAGCCGATAATCGGCTGTGCATCTGGTTTACCTTTCATCTCTCGCCATTTCTTTACCACTAACATTTTTATTAAGCCATCTTTGCATAACTTCTATCTGTTTCCCTGTATGAAACCAATGCTCTCCATTTCCCATTACTTCTAAGCCACAGTGAAATTTTTGAGAAAAATATTCCACCTCATCACGGTCAATCAAATTGTCATTCTCACCATATAGTATTTTAGTAGGAGCTTCCCATTTTGTAATGGGATGTGATGACGCATATTCCCAATACTCCCACGAGAGCGTTTGACCAAATGTGGTTGATATAATAAGCTCTTTCTTTAATTGTTCCTCTGAAATATTTGCCCAACTCATCATTTTTAATATGAGCCGCTTCATATCGAGGACAGGCGAAACAAAAAGACAATTTCTCAACCTTTCGTTGCCGAAACTTAACATACTGAACCATGCCCCAATGCTGTTTGCAAATAAAGAAATTCGTTCCCAATGCTCCTTTGCAAATTTCATAACCTCGGTCAGTTCTGGTACAATATGCCACGGGTCAAAAGAATTTACTTCGCCTTTCCTATTTCCGTGTTCTGGTAAATCAATGCTTAGTATTTGATAACCATGTCCACAAACAAACTCGGCAATATTATACGCTTCCTCCTTATTTCCCCCTTGACCATGAATATATAAATACACATTACGAGATGGATTCCCCAAAATGATTGCAGGGATATTATTGATTTTGATTTCTTTCTCTGTAATAGTCATTTCCAGATACCTCAATATCTTAATTGCTCTACTTGTCCAGATTTAATTGCTTGGATATTCTGAGCAATTTTTTCTTCTGACCAATCCCACCATTTTAATCTAAGTAGCTCTACGATTGTTTCATCATCAAATCGTTTTCTAATAGGTTTTGCAGGTACACCACCCACAATGCTATATGGCGGCACATCTTTCGTGACAACAGCACGAGTACCGATAATTGCTCCATCTCCAATCGTAACACCTGCCAAAATAACCGCTTCATAACCAATCCAGACATCATTGCCGATAATAATATCTCCCTTATTATCCCATGCCTCGATAACATTCTTTTTCTCAAGCTCCCATTCCTCAAAAAACAAAGGAAACGGATAAGTAGACAGAGATGCCATCGTATGATTTGCGCTATTAAAAAGAAATTTTGCACCGCAGGCGATAGAACAAAACTTCCCTATAATGAGTCTGTCATGGTTGATAGGATATTGATATAGCACATTATTTTGCTCAAACTTCTTAGGATCATTGACAAAATCGTTATACATCGTATAATCGCCAACCTCAATATTGGGTCGAGTAATCACATTTTTTAAATAAACCGTTTGCGTATCTCCCGTTCTTGGATAAATACTCTTTGAATTTGCCATATTTTATCTTCCTCCTGCCAGCTAAAGCTATATATCAAATTGTACCTGCTCAAGAAATATTCTCAATACACCAAACAATACAGATGCAATCAGTAGAAAAAGAGAGCTGCCTTTCAGACAGCCCTCCGTAATCATTTTTGATATATTATTTTTCTTATGGCATAAACCGAAAGATAGTATTCGTCAGCAAGTTCTTCAATCGAAGCACCATTCTGATATTTACCAATAATGGCTTCATTCCGTTTGTTAAGTTTCTTTCGGTAGCCAGACAATTCGCCCCATGATTTATGCTGTTCGTCTTTAGCAGGGATATAGATATAGCCTGCTTGAACGTATTGTTGCAGTTCCTCGACCAACATATCAGGGAGAATTTCGCTTGCATTTATATATTTCATGCGGGCTTCCTCCTTGATTGATAAAGTCAAGTAGCAAAGCCAGCAATATTATTTTAGCGACTTATAATTACTCCATGCAAATGTCGCTCATTATACTGGCTTTGCATGGAGCCGTGCATCGTTGCTCCGTTTTTTATTCTGGCACATAATCTCACCACCAATGTTTCTGTTTTCTGCCTGTGATTATAGCATGGGAATATACACAAATCAAGTGTTCAAGCAGCACCGTCCTTTTAAAATGCGAATTTTAATCTCTATGAACAAGAAAGTATATCTCCTATATATAGAGATTGTACATCGTTTAACTAGCACTCCTATTTCTGTACAATATAAGCGTAAAAATCGCAAGTACAGGTGGTGAGAAAATGAACAAAAATATAGATGATAACGATATTGACATTGAACTGGATTTTGACTTCACGCCGATAGGCTTGGCTATCAAGAAAGCCCGTGAAGCAAAAAAGATAACCAGAGAACGGTTGGTCGAAAATCTTGGCATCTCAACCAGACATCTTCAATCTGTGGAAAATGAGGGGCAGTTTCCGAGCTTCAAACTGTTTATCAAGCTCATTACAATGTTTGACGTATCTGTTGACCAATACATATTCCCCGACAAAGAAGCAGAGAAAAGCTCCGCCCGCAGGCGGCTTGATTCGCTGCTTAACACATTAGATGATAAGGACTTATCCATTATAGAAGCGACTGCATACAGCCTTTATAAAGCCAAAGAGCAGGCAGAGAAGTGACATCCTCTGTCTGTTTCAATATGCTTTGACCTGCTTTGCTATATACAGCACGACTTCCTCTGGGGTCGGCTTTTCGCCTTTATATTTTATCTTCTTCCAGTACGACTGTACCGCAGGGTCGTCCGACTGCATGGCATCATCAATTGCTTTCTGGATTTCACGCCTTACCTCGTCTACGGATACGCCCTCTTTCCTTGCTATTTTCTCAAACGCCCTAATGACCTCTGACTTATCCATCATATAAACCTCTCTTTCTTTTGTGGCATCTGGAAATCATATCAATTTCTCAGATATGTTTTACATATCCTTTTCGGATATTTGCGTTATTTTAACATATCCTAATGGGATATACAATACTACAAAAGGCGGTGAGGACGGATGAAAGAGATAGAGTATAAGGCGATTGGTGCCAGAATTAAATATTATCGAAATCAGAGGAATATAACGCAGGCGCAGCTCGCTGAAACATCAAGTGTCGAGCCGTCTAATATTTCCCACATTGAACGGGGAGCAACAAAGGTCAGCCTGCCGACTTTATTCAAAATTGCAAATGCTTTAGAGGTTTCCTTAGATGATTTGGTGTATGACAGCTTGGAAAAGACACAGCATATTTCCAACAAAGAGCTTAATCATATTCTTTCCGATTGCAGCGATAAGGAATTAAAAGCCATCATTGAAATGATAAAATCAACAAAATCCATTCTCCGAAAATGATATGTATAGAACAGCCCGTAATGAGCTGTTCTTTTTTTAGTAGGCAGGTACACCATAACCATAAATAGAGCTGCTGCCGACAGAATACTGATTCTGTTTACAGGCATCGCCAGAGTTACCCTCCACGGTATAAACAATACCATTCTCACATTTCTCCACGATACCCACATGGTCGGTTGTTCCGTCCCCATCCCAATCAAAAAAGATAATATCGCCTGCCGATGGCTCATAGCTTCGGTTTTGCCATTGCCCATTGCCGCTAAACCAGTCCACACCGTCCGAACAGAGGGAAAATTTCGGTATGATGCCACTGTCCAGATAGCCGCACTGGTCGGCGCACCATGATACAAAGCAGGCACACCATTCCACACGGGAGTCAAAGCCGTACCAGCTCCAATAAGGTTGTCCTCCCACATTGCCCACCTGACTTTTCGCCAGTTCCACCAGCTGCGGATTGCCGGGGCGGGTGCCATTGATAAATTCAACACCAGTCAAATCTTCAGAAACACCTGTATCGGGAGAACCGCCACCAAACAACAGCGGCTTATTGCCCATAGTCTGTCGGTAGACCTGGTACATCTCCATCTGCTCCGGAGTCAGTAGTTCTGGCGCAAGAGAGGCAATGGAACGGCTTGTTAAAGTTACATGGAGAATACGATATTCATATTCATGCTCATCCCCATCTTCGTCAGTGTAAGTGCGAATCTGAATTTCTTCTCTCAGCGTGAGCTGATACTGTGCATCAAACACACGCTCCAGCTCTGCCTGTGCGCTGTGGCGTGTATAGCCCTGCAAGACAGCAGAGAGAAACGCCGCAAGCTCATGGGGGTCATGGCCGATCATGCCAAGGTTATAGCGATACTCGTCATACCCTGGGTGGCTGCTTTCGATGTTGTCGATTTTCTCCTGCAACCGAGCTTCTCTGTCTGCATAATCTGCCTCCACCGCCAGCATTTCCGGGTCATCCGATGGATAGGTAGTGCCGGAAATTACAGAACCAATACTCTGTGCCATCATAGAGCAGGAGGACATGGTATTCATCAGCATACAGGCGATGAGGAAAAAAACCCCTGCCATCAGGAAGCCCTTCTTGTGGCGCATGACGAATGCCCCTGCCTGCTGTGCCTTTTCTTTTACCGTCCTTGCGACTTTTCCTGTTTTGGATGCAGCCTGGGCGGTATTTCCGGCAGTCTGACCGGCGTGTTTGGCGGCGGCATACTGCCTTTTGATGGCCTGCTTTTGCTGCCAGCGGGAAAGCGGATTGCTGGCAAACTGGGGATTTTCCTGCAAAGATTTCTGGTACAGAACATTTACATTTGCCTTTTCCAGTTGACGCTCTGCCTGTGCTGCTTTGCGGTACGGCTTCAGCTTGTGGCTGCGATAGCCCTCCCGCACCAGATAAGCGCCGGTCTCCACCGCCTCCTCGGACTTGTGGGCGCTTTCCACGCCCACATTGTCCTGCTCTGTTTCCCGGATCTCTTTGTGGAGCTTGCCCACGACCAGATGGACGGGAGCTTCCCTGACTCCTTGAGAAACTTTGGAAGGTGGCTTTTTCTTGTCCTCAAAGGTCAGCTTCGAGGTCTTTTTTCCGGTATCCGGGTCAATGACCGTCTGCCTGACCTTTTTCTTTGGGATATTGGCCTGCGCCTTATCTGCTCTGGCCGCAGCTTTCTCCGCTTTACGGATCGGCTTTTCCAGTGCAGGGTCAGACCGTTCCTCATCAGTAAAGCGCAGGCGCGGTTCCTTATTCAAACCATTCTCCCAGCATGAGGGAGGACATCATGTAGTGCAGCTCTGCATAAATGGCCATTCCCACAGGATCGTTGAACATACAGCCGGACAGGTAGGCATAAAACTGTGCCACCACATCGGACAGGATCTTCGCTTCGGTTCCTTCCAGAACCAGACCACCCATACCTTCCTTGGCACGGATGGTGCTCCAGACCTCTGCCAGACGGAGCAGCCCCACCTGACCGGTCTCATTCAGTTCGGCTGCCTGGTCTGCCGCCGTGCGACACTCGCTGACCGCATCGGCCATGACCGTAAGCAGCTGGCTGCGCTGGGCATTTACCGCCCTGTCAAAAAACATCAGCGGATTTTTATTCAAAATGTTGGGGTTCATCATCATTCATCCTCCTTCTTTTTCAGTTCCTGGGGTTTGGTGGTCATAATGCGGTAAAGCTCGGTATTCTTCGGGAAGTGATCCACGAAAGGCAGGATCGTGGAGCCATAGAACAGCAGGCCCTCGCCCTCACCGGAGTGGGTCACATAGCTAAGCTGGTGCGTGGAAATCCCCAGTTGCTTCGCCAAAATCTGACGGTCTCCGCCTGCCTGGTTGAGCATATACACGAAGTCGGAATTTTCAAAGAT
>OJOI01001610.1_pt1 | contig 12369 bp, 8 predicted proteins | sample 1598061 | NCBI WGS metagenome assembly OJOI01 (sample SAMN01915224, study PRJEB22387) | human gut metagenome | isolation source: stool | host: Homo sapiens | place: USA
TTTTTAGAGAGATATATTTGATTTTGATAAAATAACTTTAAATTAGAGACATGAAAAAGAGCTTAAGACTAAAAGCCCTGCTCACATTATTGGTGGGACTCTTCCTTTCCATTGGAGCATTTGCTCAGCAAATAGCTGTCAAGGGGCATGTGAAAGACACAACGGGTGAGCCTGTCATCGGTGCTAACGTACTGGTGAAAGGTACAACCAATGGAACAATAACTGATTTCGATGGTAACTTTATGTTGAATGTACCGAAAGATGCCATTCTTTCCGTTTCATTCGTCGGCTATAAATCAGCAGAAGTGAAAGCGGCTTCTACTGTTATGGTTACATTGGAAGATGATTCTCAAGTACTGGACGCAGTAGTCGTTATCGGCTACGGCTCGGTGAAAAAGAACGATATGACCGGTTCGGTTACGGCCATCAAACCGGACAAACTAAACAAAGGTTTGATTACCAACGCACAGGATATGATGACTGGTAAGATTGCCGGTGTAAGCGTTATCAGCAAAGGCGGAGCTCCGGGCGAGGGCGCAACGATTCGTATTCGTGGCGGTTCTTCACTGACTGCAGAAAACGACCCGCTGATTGTAATCGACGGTCTGGCAATGGATAATAAGGGAGTGAAAGGTTTGGCCAATCCTCTGTCTATGGTCAATCCGAATGATATTGAAAGCTTTACCGTATTAAAAGATGCTTCGGCTACCGCCATCTACGGTTCGCGTGCTTCTAATGGCGTTATCATCATTACAACGAAGAAAGGTCAGGCAGGCGCACGTCCTACCATTTCTTATGACGGCAATGTATCTGTCAGCACTGTAAAATCTACCGTCGACGTAATGGACGGAGACCAGTTCCGTTCTTTCATCAAAGACATTTGGGGAGAAGACAGCGAAGCTTATAGCAAATTAGGAAATGCCAACACCGACTGGCAGAAAGAAATATTCCGCCCAGCCGTAAGTACAGACCATAACCTCACCATTTCCGGTGGATTGAAGAATATGCCTTACCGTGTATCGTTCGGTTATACCAACCAGAACGGTATTGTGAAAACATCCAAGTTCGAACGTTATACGGCTTCTGTCAGCTTGGCTCCTTCTTTCTTTGAAGACCATCTGAAAGTAAATGCCAACCTGAAAGGTATGATTGCCAAGAACCGCTACGCTGACGGTAGTGCGGTAGGTTCTGCGGTCAGCTTTGACCCTACACAGTCCGTCCGCTCCGACGATCCTTACCATCAATATTATTTCGACGGATATTTCCAATGGAATACGGACGCTTCTTCTTTGAATGACGACACATGGAAACGTACTTTCAACAGCAATGCTCCGGGTAATCCGGTTGCCTTGTTGGAAGAAAAGGACGACCGTGCCATCTCCAAATCTTTAATCGGTAATCTGGAACTGGATTATAAGTTTCATTTCTTGCCGGACTTGCACGCACACGTGAACGGTGGTATGGACCTCTCTACGGGTAAGCAATATACGGATGTCTCTCCCTATTCTTCGACCAACAACTATTATGGCAGCTATGGCTGGGAACAGAAAGACAAGTACAACCTCTCTTTGAATGCTTACCTGCAATACAGCAAAGATTTTACCGACAAACATCGTTTCGATGTAATGGCAGGCTATGAATGGCAGCACTTCCATGATACGTCCGACCAGGAATATTGGGGACTCTATCCGCTGTCGAACAACGTGGTAGAGAACAGAGGTCAGCGTTACAACAATACCTCAAGTGGTTCGGCTACGGAAAGTTATCTGGTATCTTTCTTCGGTCGTGTCAATTACACACTGTTGGACCGTTACCTGTTTACGGCAACCGTACGCCAGGATGGTTCTTCCCGTTTCCACAAAAACAACCGTTGGGGATTGTTCCCGTCTTTTGCCTTGGGATGGAAGTTGAAAGAAGAAGCTTTCCTGAAAGACGTTGATGTACTTTCTGATTTAAAACTTCGTCTTGGCTATGGTATTACCGGTCAGCAGAATATCAATTCGGGCGACTATCCGTATCTGGCTGTTTATGAGACAAACAAAGACGGGGCTTACTATCCTATCCTGGGAGAAGGAACCACTTACCGCCCGAATGCATACAACCCGGACTTGAAATGGGAAAAGACGACCACTTATAATGTAGGTTTGGACTTCGGATTCCTGAACAACCGCATCAACGGTGCTGTGGATTATTACTATCGCAAGACCACCGATTTGCTGAACAGCGTATTCGTTTCTGCCGGAACGAACTTCAAAAACAAGGTATTGTCCAACGTCGGTTCATTAGAAAATTCAGGTATCGAATTCTCTATTAATTCAAAACCGGTTGTAACTACCGACTGGACATGGGACCTTGGCTTCAATATCACTTACAACAAAAACGAAATCACCAAATTAACTACCGGAGATAGCGAAAATTATTATGTTGCTGCCGGAGACAATATCGGTGGCGGACGTGATATGAAAGCAATGGCGCATGCCGTAGGGCATCCGGCTTCTTCCTTCTATGTTTACCAGCAAGTGTATGACGAGAATGGAAAGCCTATCGAGAACGAATTTGTAGACCGCAACGGAGACGGAACGATTAACGGCGACGACCGCTACTTCTACAAAAAGCCGACAGCCGACGTACTTATGGGACTTACTTCCCGTCTTTCATACAAGTCATGGGATTTCAGTTTCTCACTGCGCGCCAGCCTGAACAACTATGTGTACAACTCTGTCGAAGCAGGTGGTTCCGACTGCAACCCAACCTCTGTCTATTCATTCGGCGCACTCAACAACCGTCCGTTGATGGGAGTGGCAAATAATATCCAGAACCTGAAAGACAACACCTTATTATCCGATTACTTCGTACAGAATGCTTCCTTCATGAAATGTGACAACATCACTTTGGGATACTCGTTCAAAAAGCTGTTCGGCGCTCCGATTGGCGGACGCGTATATGCAGCCGTACAGAACGTATTCACTATCACCAAATACAAAGGACTTGACCCTGAAGTAGAAAAGGGATTGGATAACAATATTTATCCGCGTCCTCTGACTACATTAATCGGTTTAAGCCTTAATTTCTAAACCTACTAAAAATACCAATTATGAAATTCAGATATATAAAATCAATCCTATCGGCTGCTTCACTATTACTGGCAGTCAGCGTGACTTCATGTATCGGTGACCTGGATGCGACTCCTATCGACCCGAATATAGTGATGACATTCGACCAGGCAAGCGTTTTTAACAAGATATATGGAACCCTCGGACTGACAGGTCAGAAAGGCCCCGACGGAAGCGGTGACTTGGACGACATCGACGAAGGTACTTCCTCTTTCTACCGTATGACTTGGTGTGCCAACCAATTGATGACAGATGAAGCGATTGTCAATTCATGGAACGATGCCGGTGTCGCTACTATTGCCGATTGCAGTTGGAGTTCTTCCAATGAAATCGTGACAGGACTCTATTACCGTCTGACATTTGACATCACATTGTGCAACTACTTCCTGGAACAAACGGAAGGACTGACAGATGATGAAACGACACGCCAACGTGCAGAAGTACGTTTTATCCGTGCTTTGAATAACTATTACCTGATGGATATGTTCGGCAATCCGCCTTATTGCGATAAAGTATCGACAGAGAAGCCTCAGCAAATACAACGTGCGGATCTCTTCGCGAAGATTGAAGAAGAGTTGAAAGAAATCGGTGACGACGCCACCGCCACACTGGCACAGCCGCTTCAAACGACTTACGGCCGTGTAGACCGTGTTGCCGCCTGGTTATTGCTGGCACGTATGTATCTCAACGCAGAAGTCTATACCGGCACGCCTCAATGGGGAAAAGCCAAGGAATATGCCCAAAAAGTGATTGGTTCCGGCTATAAACTGGCTCCCGTCTACAAACACCTGTTCATGGCAGATAATGATGGCAGCAATGTCAACAAGGCAAGACAGGAAGTGATACTTCCCATTTTGCAGGATGGTGTGAGAACCAAGAGTTGGGGTGGTTCGCTGTTCTTGATTGCAGGTACGCACAAAAGTGACACAGGCATGAATCCCTGGGGAAGTAAGCAAGGATGGGGCGGCCCGCATTGTCGTCAGGCAATGGTAGCCAAATTCTTCCCGAACGTAAATGATGCTCCTTCCGTATTGGAAGACCAGATGGTAGTGGCAGCAAAAGATGACCGTGCCTTGATGTGCGGAGTGCAGAGAAGTACGTCAACAGGAGACAATATGAGCTTTACGGACGGATTCGCATGTGCCAAATTCTCGAACATCCGTGCAGACAACGGACTGACAAGCGATACGGATAATCCTGATATGGATATACCTCTTCTTCGTATGGCAGAAGCTTATCTGATTGTAGCAGAAGCCAGCATCCGTGCCAACAATGGTGTTTCTACTCAGGAGACCATAGACGCTATGCATGAAATCCGTAAGCGTGCGAACGCCGCCGAATCTGATTCATATACATTGACGGACATCCGTGACGAATGGGCACGTGAGTTCTGGTTTGAAGGTCGCCGCCGCATTGACTTGATTCGTTTCGGCGATTTCGGCGGACACACCGACTATAACTGGGATTGGAAAGGTGGAGAAAAACAAGGTACTGAAATAAAAGAGTTCCGCAACATTTATCCTATTCCTGCCAATGATATCAATGCGAATACAAATCTGGATCAGAATCCCGAGTATTAAATCAGACCGAAGTTATACTTTTAAATAAACAGAGTAATATGAAAAAAATAAATATATTGACGTCCATACTAGTAGCGACAGCCCTGCTGACCGCCTGCGAGGATGACAGGGACTCAAATCCTACCATACAGGAACCTACTACTTTTGTATTGAACACCCCTGCCAATGCAACGTACAACGTCTATGACCTAAATCAATCCAAGAATATCGAGTTGACTTGTACGCAACCGGACTATGGCTACCCTGCCGTAGTGACTTACACCATGCAAGCGGATTTAACAGACAAATGGACTGATGAAACGGAAACGGCAAACGCCTCTTATCTGACACTACCTTCCATATCTACATCAGCCAAAGTGGATGCCAACACACAGGAATTGAATAAGGCAATCGTAAAACTTGCCGGCTGGACATCGGAGAATGATTATGACGGCGAACCGATGAGTGTATTTGTACGTTTGTACGCACATATCGGAGATAAAGGGTATCCTATACATTCCAATTCGATTGAATTGAAAGTTATACCTTATTATATGGATATATCTGATGCCGTTCCTGCCACTTATTATTTACTGGGCGATTTCATCGGTGAAGTTCCCTGGGGAAATCCGACAATGGCAGCAGGTACCGCTTATTTCCCGATGTCACTGGTAAAAGGATATGCGTATGATGCCAATACTGGTAAAGGAGAATTTACCTACACAGGATATATCCCAGCAGATAAAGGATTTAAGGTAGTGGCTACTCCCGGTGCATGGGACGACCAATGGGGAAATGCTGACAGCGAAGGATTCACCAATTTGGTAAATGACAAGAACTCTCAAAATATTAAAGTGAATGCGGCCGGCTGGTACACACTTCATCTCAATACGCTTGAAAATAAACTGACAATGAAAGCTACTACTTTTGAAACTCAACCGACAGAATATGATGCCGTCACATTGATTTATGGTTCGGAATCTGTAAACATGACCAAAGTTACCATGGAGCATTCACATGTATGGTATGCCGACATAACAATCGCGGCAAGCTGCAAAGCCAAATTTACTTCCGGCGACAAGACTTGGGGTGGAGAGGTATTCCCATTCGGCTCATTTGTTGATGGAGCTACCATCAGTTGCAAACCGGGTGATTATACTGTACTGTTCAACGAACTGGACGAGTGCTATTACTTCAAAGCAAAATAGATTAATCTTAAATGCAGATAGATATGAAAAAATTATCAATATATATAACCGTGTTACTGGCTGCCGCACTAACAGCCTGCAACGAAGATTTTAATGAAGGGGTAGCTTCCCCACAGTCTTACGGACAGGAAGAAGCTGCCAGCAAAATAACTTTTACAGCTACAGGTGTAGCCCCGATTAATATTGGAAATGTCGAGGAAGAATCCGTAGCGGTTGCCGTATTTACAGCTCCTGCCGTTGAAGAAGAAGCCACTTTATCCTATAAAATGAAGTTAGATAATAAAGTGACTTTAATTGTAGACGACAAAGGATACGTAGCAACGGAAGATTTGCAGAATGCAGTGGCGCAAATATATGGTATCCGTCCGGTAGAACGTACCATGAATGCAGTATTAACGTCATACGTGGCTGTCGGAAAGACAGTATATGCGGCACCGGCTGAAAGCTATGAGTTGAAAGTTACTCCGGAAGCACCGGTTATTGAAAGCGCTTATTATATTAATGGCTCTCTGACTTGGGAACAGAATGTAGCATTTGTTAATACAAGTGGTGATCCTTATACCAATTCAGTCTTTACAACAACAGTTCCTGCTCTGGTTACAGATAACACCGGTGCCAAAGATGCCTATTTCCTGATTAAATCCAACTCAGGCAAATCACTTGGCGCGGTTGATGCTGACAACGATGCTCCAGAAGGTAATCTCATTTTATCAGAAACAGCAAATCCTATCAAAATATCCGGTGGTGATTATAAATCAGTTAGAATCTCTATCAACATGATGGAAGGCACTTACAAGATTGAGAAAACAATGGATGCACCTCATTTATGGATACCAGGAAATCATCAGGAATGGAAGCCTTCACAAGCACCGACTTTATATAAGCCAGAAGGAAACAATGCTTATTGGGGAATGTCGGAATTGAACGGTGGCTTTAAGTTTACCGCACAGCCCTATTGGCCGGATAGTTCGAATGGCGGACTTGATTATGGATATGACTATTTTACCTCGAAAGAAGGTATGACAAATGATGGTGGAAACTTATCTTTACCACAGGGTATTTATTACATTGTAGTCAATTTGGACGACAAGTACGTCTCTGCAACAGAAATAACATCTATGGATATTATAGGTACAGCCACAGGAGGATGGGAAAACGGCAAAGAATTAACTTATGATGCAACAGAAAAATGCTGGACTGCAAAGACTGAAATGGCAGTGGGTGAATTTAAACTCCGCGTCAATTCCAGTTGGGACTCCGGTGTTAGTTTCGGGGGAACATTAGATACACCCAGTCCTTTTGCTGGAGATAATATTTCAATGGACGCAACCGGTAACTATACCATCAAATTCTATCTGAACGGTAGACTAGTCCTCATCAAAGAATAATAAATGGAAAATACATTATGAAAAAAGATATAAAACATATATTCTGGATGCTGCTCTGTCTATTCACGATAGTAGCATGTTCCGACGAAAACCATGAGATGTTAATCACCGGTCCGGAAATCCCCGAACTGGATCACGAGCCGTCTATCGAAGAATTGGTAGAAGGAATCAATAATTACCCCACTAAATTCAAGGGCGACAAGCAAGGTAAAATCTGGTATAAAGCAGCAGCCGGCGACGACTTGTACGGCTATGAAGGTGATGTATATGTTCACATCGGTATCAATGACTGGATGTATGTTCCTACGGAATGGGGGGTAAATGAAGATAAATACAAGGCAGAGAAAGTGGCGGATAATATTTGGTGCTTTACACTTGCCCCGACAGTACGCGAATGGTTTGGCGCGGAAAATGCAGCAAACATTCAAAATGTCTGCATCCTCTTCCGCAATGATGAAGCGTTGACTGACGAAAAGAAAACCAGCGACTTTTTTATCACAGTAACAGGAGACAAGACTTTCACACCGGCTCCGGTAGAGATAGCTGCCTGCCCGGTAGAAGAAGCGGGTATCCATCCATCGGCTGACGGAACGTCTGTGACTTTCGCACTATACGATTTGGATACGGATAACAATTACAAGGATTATGCTTGTCTCATTGGCGACTTCAATGATTGGGAACTTAGTACTGAATATCAGATGAAGCGTGATAACGACAAACACTTCTGGTGGTACACCGTTACAGGCATCGACCCCGCCAAAGAGTATGGTTTCCAATATTACATGGGTAGTGAAAAAGACGGCAATGTTCGTATTGGCGACCCCTATTGTGAAAAAGTGCTGGATGGCTCGAACGATAAATATCTTGTAGAACAAGGAGTTTATCCGGCTAGTGCCATACAGTATCCGAATGGAAAGACAACAGGCATTGTCTCCGTATTCCAAACAAAACCGGCATCCTACAATTGGCAAGTATCCGACTTCAAGATTGATAATCCTGACAATATGGTAATCTATGAGTTACTATTCCGTGACTTCACACAAGTAGGTTCCGAACTTGCTACGGGTACAATCAAAGAGGCTACTAAACATTTGGACTACATCAAGAGTCTGGGAGTGAATGCGATTGAACTGATGCCTATACAAGAATTCGACGGGAATAATAGCTGGGGATACAATCCATGTTATTATTTTGCAATGGACAAAGCATATGGAACGAAAGAGGAATATAAGCAATTCATTGATGAATGTCATAAACAAGGCATTGCAGTATTACTGGATGTAGTCTACAACCATGCTACTGGCAGTCATCCATTTGCTAAACTTTATTGGAATTCGAAAGAAAGCAAGACAGCCAAGAATAATCCGTGGTTCAATGTCGATGCTCCGCATCCATTCAGCGTATTCCATGACTTCAATCACGAATCGCCGCTTGTACGTGAATTTGTAAAACGTAACTTGAAGTTCTTGTTGGAAGAGTATAAGTTTGACGGTTTCCGTTTTGACTTAACCAAAGGATTTACTCAAAACAAGAGCAATGAATCAACGGCAAGCAACAAAGATGACTCCCGTATTGTTATCTTGAAAGATTACTATAAAACAGTGAATACGACCAATCCTAATGCAGTGATGATTCTCGAACACTTCTGCAATTTGGATGAAGAGTCAGAATTGGCTAAAGCAGGGATGAAACTATGGCATAATATGAATGAAAGCTATTGCCAATCCGGAATGGGAGAATCAAGCAATTCTGATTTTTCATACATGCGAAATAGCGGAATGCCTGCCGAAGGATGGGTTAATTTCATGGAAAGCCATGATGAAGAAAGAGTTGCATACAAGCAAACTGCTTTTGGCAATCTTCAAAATGCAAGTCTTGATATCCGCATGAAACAACTGGGAACAAATGCAGCCTTCTTCCTGACCGTTCCAGGACCGAAAATGATTTGGCAGTTTGGCGAACTAGGATATGATTATTCCATAATGTATAAGTACGATGGAACAATGGGAACTGAAAAGAATACTGATGCCAAGCCTGTGAAATGGGATTATCTTACTGACCAATATCGGAAAGGATTATACGACACTTATAGCACTTTGCTGAAATTACGCAATGATAATCCGGACTTATTCAGCGACAACGCATTCAAAGACTGGAAAGTAAGTGTTTCCGATTGGGATAAAGGTCGTTATCTAAGATTGGAATCCACTACAAAGAAACTGGTTGTAGTAGGCAATTTCAAGAATGAACAGATTAATACAGGTGTGTACTTTGGTAACACGGGAGATTGGTATGAATTGAATGGTGAAACATTGAATGTGACTAACAGTTCTGAACAGCCTGTTGTTATACCTGCTAATAGCTTCAAGTTATACACCAACTTTCCAGTAAACAATTGATTGAACGGTTGTAATCAGAGTTATCATAGAAAACAACTCATAATAATGTAATAAATCCCTGTTCCACAATGTTGGAGCAGGGATTTATTGCTTTAATTATTTCTTATCGGTAGAGATTTTTCTCTTCAAGCATGAGCTCTTTTTCAATCCTTTTAAGCGAGCTAGTTGTTTCATGCCTTGAAACTGTTTGTTTCTCACCGAGAAACGAAGTGTTTCACACCGAGAAACCATTCGTTTCACACCGGGAAACTTTTTGTTTCAAACCGGGATGAAACTATCCGCCTCAAACCTGCGTCTCTCCTTCTATATATTCTTCAAGAAAAAGGTTCTCGCCGTCGAATACGGCATAAGAAAAGAAATTAATCCAGTCTCCAAGTATCAGCACACGTGAAGTGACACTTAGCATCAAATCAAGTTCAATGTGGCGATGTCCGTAAATAAAGAAGTTTATATTGGGATGACTTTTCAAATACTCTTTTGTATATAGTACCAGATGCTCCTGATTTTCCCCCATATAATCCGGTTCCTTTCCGTCAGTCCGTTTCTGCCTGCTGCGTTTCGCCCATGATAAACCAAGTTCCACGCTCCATCGGGGATGAATAGCGGAAAACAATGTTTGTAATGTTTTGCTGTGAAACATGGAACGAAGCAGTTTGAACTTCTTGTCCGGGTCGCCCAGCCCGTCACCATGAGCAAGATAGAACTCTTTTCCGTATATTTCGGTAGTCAGCGGTTCACGGTGCATAATGACACCACATTCTTTGGTGAGATAATCCCCACACCATATATCATGGTTGCCAATAAAGAAATGCACTTCCACTCCCATATCCGTCAGTTCGGAGATTTTTCCCAAGAAACGGGTATATCCTTTGGGGACGACCAGCCGGAATTCATACCAGAAATCGAACATATCTCCCAACAGATAAACAGCAGAAGCCTTGTGCTTTATACTATCAAGGAAGTTCACCAAACGCCGTTCCTGCGTGCGTCCATGCTCAATAGCACGGGACCCAAGATGCGCATCGGAAAGGAAATAAACGTTCTTCATGAGTTTTGAGTTGTTAGTTATAAGAGATTGATTATGAGGTTATCACTCGTAACTAGAGAAAACCGAGTTCGAGTTTCGCTTCCTCACTCATCATATCTTTGTCCCATTCCGGTTCAAACACCAGATTAATGGTAGCCGCAGTCACACCCTCCACCGATTCCACTTTCTGACGAATATCTTCCATGATAAAATCAGCAGCCGGACAGTTAGGGGCTGTCAATGTCATATCAAGTACCACTTCTCCAGTATCGGAGACATCTATCTTATAAATCAGTCCAAGATCGTATACATTCACCGGAATTTCCGGATCGTACACCGTTTTTAGCATGGCTACAATCTTTTCTTCTATTTCAATCTTTTCCATACGTCTTCTCATTTTGTTATGTATCGCAAAGATAGAGATAAAAAATGAAACATAAAAAATTAGGTACGGAATGAGCATCGTGTACCTAAAGAATATTACATCTATTCTCTATCTTCACTAATATGAAAAACGTACCCAGATGGTAAATTGTTGCAAAAGGGAATAAAGATGTAGAGAAAATTAAAGCAATCCTTCATCCGCAAAGCTAAAGAACCCGTCTTCGCAAACGACGACATGATCTATCAGGTGGATATTCATTGTATCTGCCGCTTTACGAATATGTTCTGTCAGTGTTTTGTCAGGCTGACTAGGACGGATATTCCCTGAAGGATGATTATGGACCACAGCTATTTGGGTGGCTCTTTGCAGCAATGCTTCCCGAAGGATGGTGCGTACATCGGTGTATGTTCCATCTATTCCACCGGTACTGATACGCACCTTATCAATCAGTTTCGTTGCCTGATTCAATAAAAGAACCCAGAATTCTTCTTGTTCGAGGTCGCACATCAAAGGTTGAAAGATATCATAAATATCTTTTGAACAGGTGATTTGAGGCCTTTCTTTTGTGTTTTGCAGTTTCCGACGCTTTCCAAGTTCCAATGCTGCCATCACTGTAATACTCTTCGCCGGTCCCATACCTTTAAAACGGGAATAATCGCAGACTTCCCATTTTGCCAGAGAATTGAGATTGTTATCACAAGACAGGAGCAGGCGCCGCATCAGTTCAACAGCGCTTTCTTCCGTATTTCCGGAGCCGATTAATATGGCGAGTAGTTCGGCATCACTCAATGCGGCTGCTCCTTTCTCCATCATTTTCTCCCGGGGACGGTCTTCCAGCGCCCACTGGTTGATGGATAGTTTGTGTTTGCTTTCCATGATCAAATCACTTACTTATAAAAGTTCTTTTGAAAAGCTTCGAATTCGTCCTTTCCTCTTACACAGCGCTGCCACCATGCACGCCAAAATCCTGTTCCATAGCCGATGAGCTGTATAAAAGCGGCTGATATGGAATAAATGCCAATATGCAGACTCTTGTTCCGGATGGTAGAATCCACACAAACCAGCAGTCCATAAAGGATTATCGGGGTAAAGCTAAAGAGACAAAACGGAGTTCCCAGCAATAACAACGCCACTCCCAAAGTAAATACTGCCGGAAGCAGATGTACCAGTTTCAGAGATTCGGGATACTTTTTATAAAGGTTAATGCGGGCAATACCGGAGTTATGGACTTGCTTGAAGAACTTCTTCAAGTCTGTCCGACGTTTGTGATATACCCATGCGTCGGGGAGA
>OJOI01001614.1_pt1 | contig 12337 bp, 7 predicted proteins | sample 1598061 | NCBI WGS metagenome assembly OJOI01 (sample SAMN01915224, study PRJEB22387) | human gut metagenome | isolation source: stool | host: Homo sapiens | place: USA
ATACTGAAAAGCTCTGGCTGTCCGTCTTGGCAACCGTAAGACTTATTCCATCTATGGCAACTGAACCTTTTTCAACAATATATTTTAATATTCCGCTGTCTGTCTTAATCTGATACCATATCGCGTTATCATCCTTGGTTATCGCTGCAACTTTTCCTGTTCCATCAATATGTCCTGAAACTATATGCCCTCCGAACCTTCCATCTGCTGCCATTGCCCTTTCAAGATTAACAGCACTGCCACTCACCAGCTTGCCAAGTGATGAGCGGTTCAGCGTCTCATGCATTACATCCGCAGTAAATGTATTATCATATATCCCTGTCACTGTAAGGCACACACCATTGACAGCAATGCTGTCTCCTATATGTGTTCCCTCAAGGACTTTTTCTGCCTGTATTGTAAGGATTGCCGACGCCGTTCCTTTTTTTACATTATTTACATGTCCGATTTCTTCAATAATTCCTGTAAACATTACAACTCTCCTTCAATCAGAATATCGTCACCAAGAAGACGAACTGTCTTGTTTCTCAACTGATATGCTTCATCTACATTTGCAACACCCTGACCTTCAACTGCTGTCTTACTGTCTGCCCCGCCAAATATCTTAGGTGCAATGTAAGTCTGAACCCGTTTCACAATTCCAGCCTGCAATGCCGAGAAGTTAAGTGTTCCGCCTCCCTCTAGAATCACGCTGTCGATACCTTTTTCTCCAAGTATGTTCATAAGCTCTTTAAGGTCAACGTGCTGCTCTGATTCTTTTGTAATTATCACTTCACAGCCTGCATTTTCATATAAAGATTTCCTATCGCTGTCGGTACTACATGTAGCAATTATTGTTGGTATCTGCCCTGCACTTTTTACAATTCTGCTGTCCAGCGGAGTTCTCAATCTGCTGTCGCATATGATTCGCACAGGATTGTGAGGATTGCTTACGGCTGTACTTCTACAGTCAAGCATTGGATTATCAGCAATCACAGTGCCGACACCAACCATAATTGCCGCGTATCTGTGACGGTCTGCATGCACATTTTCTCTTGCCTGCTCACCTGTAATCCACTTGGAAAGTCCCTTATATGTGGCAATTTTTCCATCAAGTGTCTGTGCTGTTTTCATCACAACATATGGCTCTTTATTCCTTATGTAATGAAAGAATACATAATTCATCGCCAGACATTCTTCATTGCATACACAACCTTCAACTTTAATCCCGTGTTCTTCCAAATATTTAACACCTTTCCCACTTACCAGGGGATTAGGATCCATCGAACCTATCACAACCCTGCTTATCCCTGCCTGCACAAGTGCTTCAGTGCAAGGCGGCTGTTTCCCATGATGGCAGCATGGCTCAAGTGTCACATATATGGTTGCTCCATTGGTATCTTCCTTACATTTTGAAAGTGCATCTCTTTCTGCATGAAGTTCACCATATTTCCTGTGCCAGCCTTCACCTATAATTCTGTCGTCCTTTACAATTACAGCTCCAACCAGCGGATTGGGATTAACCCAGCCTGTTCCTCTCTTTGCAAGCTCAATTGCCCGTCTCATATATAATTCATCTTCTTTTGAAAAATTCTTATTTATTTCCTGCTGCATATCTGCACCTTCTTTCTGTTCTTTCCTGTCCAGCTTTTCTCTGTTCTGCTTTTTTCTGTCCTGATTTTCTCTATTCTTATTTCCCTTGTTTGCTGTATCTTAATTTCATTCTTAATGTGCTTGCTGTTTCCCTGATTTTACCGGCTCAAAGTCGTGATACCTATAAGTAGTCGCATTTTCAATGGTTTAGTAGGTCTTTTTTTATCTTGTCTATAATATTAAACGCATTTTTATTCCTCAAAAACCTATAAATTCATTGTTTATGACATGTTTAGTAGGTAATTGCTTAAGTTTTCTTCAGTTTTTAGCTAAAATAAACCTACTAAAGCCACAAAAAACTTACATTTATAGGTTTTTACCAAATTTACCTGCTGCCATTCTGCTCTGAATTGCTATAATATGCCGCCAGATTGCTCAGAATTGAATCGCCGTAATATGCAGCCGCCACAATTGCCAGTTCCAACATTTCAGACCAGACTCCGCCTCAACAATACAGACATCCTAGCACGACCAAAATCCAGCCCAGACATAAAAAAAGCTTCCAAAGCAGTTTCATCTCACCACTTCAGAAGCCTTACGCCAAAATATCGAATTTCTATAATCAAATTCTTACTCTGACAATCAAAAAAACTCTGAGATAATAATTCATCTCAGAGCCAGTATCCACATTCAAGCCAGCCATTCATTCTACTATGATTACATTATGAATAACTAACTTTAATATCACTTCTTCCATCCAGACTTTACTGTCGGCTTCGGAATTACACCGAATCATGCTCTGGCTTACGCCTCGGCTCGTGGGCTTTACCACCGGTAGGGAATCACACCCTGCCCTGAAGTTCCATATGTATTAAATTGTTTATAGTATACACCCGATTTTTAAAAAATCAAGTACTTGACATATTTATTAATATAAGGAAATGAATAAAACCAAAACATGTAAAAACCGGAACCTCGCACCCACACAGTAAGCGAGATTCCGGTCTCCTTAAAAAATATTAATTTTCTGGCTTTTTACCTTTAACCGTTAATCCTGCTGCCGCTCCTCCTATTACAAACATAAGAAGCCATACAAATACATGTTTATTATCTCCCGTGTCAGGCGCCTGTTCTTTTACTGTCTCTGTATTATCGTCTTTACACGTATCGGCCAATGATGTTGTATCTGTAATCTTTGCAACCACAGTCTGTGATTTTTCAATCTCAACAAGCCCATCCTGCCTGATGTAATATCTGTCACAATCTTTACAATACCAGTATTCAATATTTCCTTCATCTGTCCTGGTAGCCGCCTTTGCCGCTACTGACTGCAAGTCTTCATGCATACTCATATTGTAAGTGCCATATTCTTCGCTGCAGATCGTACACACCGCTTTCTTCACACATGTTGCACTTCCACCTGCGTGTTTACACTGATAATCACAAACCGTGCATACACCGTTTTTCCAACCATGTGCTTCACTTGTCGATACTTCCTTATCACAGCAATCATATGCCTGCTTATGAGTTTTTTCTGTCTGTACCCATACTAACTTTCCACTGTGATTTGCCATATCTTTATCTGTATACTCCTTGCCACATGTTTCGCAAACCGCACCTTTTGTACATGTTGCTTCTCCGCCGCTGTGTACGCATACATAACCACATGTTTCACAAGCACCGTCTTTCCAGTTATGATTTTCTTGTGCTATCGTCACTTTACCACAGCAATCATATCTCTTTTCATGTGTTGTTGCTGTCTGTGTCCACTTTTCTGTTCCTGTATGATTGTCTGCATTTATTTCTCCATATTCACTATGGCAGATATTGCAAACCGCTTTCTGCGTACAGGTTGCTTTTCCGCCTGTATGAATACAATCGTATCCACATACCGTGCAGTGTCCATTCTCCCAGATATGATCTGCTATATTAGTTACCTCTGCACCACAACAGTCATATTTTTTCTGATGAGTTTTTTCTGTCTGTACCCACACCTGTTCTCCACTGTGGTTTGCAGGATTTAAAGTACCATATTCAGCATTACACTCCGTGCAGACGGCTCTCTTTTTACATGTTGCCGCTCCGCCTACACAGCTTTCTGTTTCTTCTATAGTACAGCCTGCCGTTGTACATTTGTGGGTATGTGTGCCGTTACCATTTGACTTCCATTCACCATATATATGTTCTGACTTTGCTGCTGTAACAATCTCACCACATTCACAAATTACAGGTGTTGTACAATCACCATCATCTGTACCACTATGTTTTGTCTTTGTTGTTGTTACCGTACAGCCGTAATTCTCACACACTTTCCAATGATAAGTATCGTCTTTTGTCCATGTGTCGCTGAACTTATGATTTGCCTGTGCCAGAAATATTTTCCCGCAGACAGAGCATATTGATTCTTTCGTACAGTCGCTGTTATCAATTGTATGATTCGCATTTACGGTAACAGACAGATAAATGCTGTATCCTTCATTATCCGTCAATGTTATTATCTGTGTGCCATCTGCTGCAGATACAGTATAAATACCGTCCGCATCAGGTGTAAGCGTTTTATTTCCTGCCATTACCTGTGTATAATCGGAAGAAGTTACTTTAAACTGTGCCTTCTCGCAGTATACTCCATTATTTTTAATACCGTCTACCACTGTATCCGGATTAATCGCATTATAATAATATGTAACTGTCTGTGTTTCTGATGTATACACACCCTTTTCATCGCCTGTCTTGCTTAAAAAAGTATATCCTGAGGGAATCTTAATATTTTCAGGTACCGCATAATTCGTTCCCGATGTACCCTGAAGTGTAATCGATTCACGTAACTTCTGCTCACTGTCTTTTATCACATAATTAACAATTACTTTTCCTTTGCCTGATGTTACAGCCACATCATCAAAGCTTTCCTTATCTACAAGAATCATTGTAGTATACGCAGGTACAGTTATAACGGAGCCTGCGACTTCACCAAGTGATACAACTCCCGCACTTTCGCCATTTGCAATAACAACCCAGTCCGTAGCAGCTCTTCCTTGAACAGGAATTGTAATTTCTTTTGACACATCTGACTCATTATTTAATACTGCCATAGTATTCCACTCGTCGTCTTTTGTACCTGCAAGCACATAAGCTTCAGAATTTTTTATTGTCTGGCTTTTCGCAAGCGGTGAAAATGCCTTTCGTATCTCCATAAGTCCTCTGTAATATGAGACTACATCTGCGTACTCTGCTGAATCCTTCCATTCAACGTAACTGCTGTCTGCAAGAGTTGTTCCCTCAACGCTGTTACACATTTCTTCTCCGCCATCCATAAACAAAGTTCCCGGATTAGCATATTTCATTGCTGCTTTCTGCTTGTATATTTTTACGGCTTTTTCGTTTCTTTCGCCATAAGTGCCACCTGTGCTGCCGATTATTTCATCATAAAAGGAAGTTTTATTCTGTCTTTCTTCCTTTGTATAATTATCTCCCCATATAACCAGATTGGCATCTTCCTTTGCCAATGATGTCTTTATCTCATCCAGCCATTTATATACATGCGAAGAACCTTTGTACTTCACATTGACACAGTCAATCAAATCCAGTGAAAATCCATCAACATGATATTCCTCTGCCCAATATTTCATGGAATTAACCATATAATTACGATACATCTTCCGCTCTGTGGCAAGCTCATTGTCATATCCCGTATTTGTTGTATACCTTGTACCGTCAGTATTCAATCTGTAATAAAACCACGGAACCGACTTTTCAAGAGGATTTTCCTCTGAGGCATGCGTATACGGCATCTCCATCACAACAGAAAATCCCGCACTGTGAAGTGCCTGAGTCATCTCTTTACATTCTTTTATAACAGTCTTGCTGTCTGACGGATTGGAAGCATAGCTTGCCTCAGGTACATTATAATTTAAAATCTCATACTCACTGTCACCATCAAAATCCGCAAACGGTGCAAGCTGTACTGTCGTAACGCCAAGTTCCTTCAGATAATCAATGCCAGATACAAGTTCTCCCGCACTGTTTACTTTTGCACCCTTTTCCGTAAAAGCACTGTACTTTCCGCCTGCAGTCATGCCCGATGCGGTATCTGACGAGAAATCCTTGACACTTATTTTATAAACAGTATTTGCTTTTGTCGAATCAACATACACATGTCTGTCGCTGTCCCAACCCTCAGGAGATACTGAAGATGTATCTGTTATATACGAACGCTTTCCGTCTTTGCTTACCGCAACCGAATATGGGTCCTGAATTTTATATTTTGTTGTTCTGTCGCTGCCAATATGGGTAATATCTGTTGTGGTAATCGTATAGTCATAATACAATCCGCCCCAATCACCAATAAGTGTTATAATCCAGAGGCCATTCCATTCCCCATTTACAAGCATTTTCTCTAATGCATAAGTTCCTATATCACGTGCATTGCTGTCATTATCATCACCTGTTGCATAAATATTAACTTTTACATATGTTGCCGCAGGTGCCCATAACAAAAATTCAGTTGACTGCTTTGTATATGTCGCTCCAAGCTGCCTGCCCTTACGTGTATGCCCCCAATCATCAACATATGTTCCATCATAAAAATATTCATTATCAATATCTTCTGCCACTTTATTAATATAGCTGTTAGGAATCGTAGCTATCTTTTTACTGTTATCTGCCGCAAACCCGGTAACGGCACTGCTTGAAAATACCATTCCGATTGACAATACCACCGCAGTAATCTTTTTTAAGTTTAAATACTTCATAAACTCTCCCTCCTTTTATTGTACTCAATGTATCTATGCAATACCATAAAGCATTACAAAAATACATTCTATCTTAGTGGTATTATACAATAAAAGGCATCAAAAAAAATGTCATTTACATGAAATGACATTTTTTCGACACGAACGATATTAAAATGAATGTTTATTCTTCACTTTTTAATCACAATTTATTTATAAAGTTCTGGACCTGATTTTTAAAAAATCAAGTACTTGACATATTTATTAATTTTATGATACTATACCACGGCACAATTAAATATGGTTATATTGGAAACGACACATCCCCCGGATGATAACGAACAACACATGTTTTGCTTAGGTTATTATTTAAGGAGGATTTTTTTATGCCAAAAAACAAGTTTCAGGATGTTGTTTTCACAATTATTATGGCAACAATTATGGTCTATGGAATGGTCGTATATAATGTTGCCCTCAACACAGGTACTGTAAATGGTACTACTTTCTTAGCTGCAACACATGAATTGCCAATCATGGTTCCAATTGCATTCGTACTCGAATTCTTCGTTGTAGGAAAGATTGCTAAAATGCTTGCGTTCACAGTTATGCGTCCTACTGACAGACCTCAGTTCATCACATATGCAATATCAATATGTATATGCTGCATTATGTGTCCGGTTATGAGTCTAGTTGCAACATTTCTTTTCAAAGAACCATCCTTTGGCATGTGGGTTAAGACATGGGCAATGAATTTCCCTATGGCAATCTGCTATCAGATGTTCTATTGCGGACCATTTGTAAGGCTTATATTCAGGGCAATATTTGTTAGAAAAAATGCTGATGCAACAGAAGCTGTAACGGCTGCAGAGGCAGAATAATATTAATCACTAAGGGGCTGTCACTTTGACAGCCCATAAAAAAATCAATTATTTATAATATTACATTTTCAAACAATAATACCATTACCGGCATGGTTACTATAGCACTAAGCGTTGTAATCACATTTATGGCACTGGCATATTTTGAATCATTGCCATATACCTGACACATCTGCGTAACTGTTGATGCTGAAGGTGTAATAACTGCCAAGAAAACAATAAGCATAATTTTAGGTGCATCCTGAGAAATACCAGCAAGATGGCTTAATTTTATCAAAAGAAGTGCTATAAGCGGTACAACAACCATTCTCAACAAAGAAACAAAATACAGCCTTCTGTTAGCAAAAATTTTCTTTAAATCCATCCCTGCAAAAAGCATTCCTGTAACTATCATGCTGGCAGGTCCTATCATATTGCCAACAGAGCCTATCGTATCATTAATTATTAAAGGCAGTCTGATTCTTGTAAAGAAAAGTATTACACCAACCACAATCGAGATCATATTTATATTTAACACAATCTTCTTCCAGTCATATGAACTTTCACGGCTGATTATTTTTTTACAGTGAGTCCACAAAAAGATAAGCTGCACACTCATGAAAACACATCCGTAAAGCACCCACTCCTGACCTAGAATAAATGTCACAATTGGAACAATAAGATTACCTGAATTTGAATAATAAACAGATGCTATCTCCACCTCATTCAGGTGAAACAATCTCCCCATAACTGATATAACTCCAAGCAATACAATCTGTAATGTCACTGATGCCGCCAAAGCAAGCAACAACCCATTTACTGTCTTTGATGTATAATCCACCTGAAAAGCCTTTATAATGACACATGGTATAATCAGGTATAAAACAATTTTGGATAAAACTTTACTGTCCTCATCTTTTACGATACCTGCTTTTACAATAATAAAGCCCATAAGAATCATAATGAATAGCTCTACTATCTGTTCCATAAGAAGTATGCTAATATGCATAAAAATCATCTCCTATTGTTATGATACGCCCAACGCATTATATACATCTTTTGCAATTATCATTCATCCACCAGGCATAACATTCTTTTAAGCAAAAGCCTCCTCTTTTATATAAAAAATCAATATATAAGCAGGGGAAACTTTTCCCCCACCTATATTACATATGTTCTTTGCAAATATCAAGATGCATAACTAATGCCATAGGTCGTATGTCTGATTGAATAATAGCTCCTGTCCCATACGCCGCAAATTCATATGGGAAAATCATTCTTGCTATTTGTATTGTTTAAGAAATATTTATCGGAAAGTGGCATAGATAATGACCATATCATTGAGATTGCTTTAGATGGCATTGAAAATGAGGAGTTGAGAGATCCAAAGAAGTGTTACCAATATATTAAAGATGGCCAGAAGTATTATCTACTTTTAGACGAAGTACAGTTTATGCCACGATTTGAGGAAGTTCTGAACAGCCTGCTTCGTATCAGCAATATTGATATATATGTGACTGGCAGTAATTCTAAGTTTCTATCCAGTGATATTGTAACTGAATTTAGAGGCAGAGGAGACGAGATAAGAATATATCCGTTGTCTTTTGCAGAGTTCTATGCAGCTTTCGGTGGAGATTATGATGATACTTGGGAAGAATATATGATATATGGTGGTTTACCACAGGTGGTACAGTTCTCTATGGAACGCCAAAAGGCTGAGTATCTAAAAAACATTTTCACAAATGTTTATATTAAGGATGTTGTAGAAAGAAACAAGCTTCGAAATGTTGATGAGATTGATACATTAGTAGATATTCTCGCTTCTTCGATATGGGCTCCTACTAATCCAACAAAAATATCAAATACTTATAAAAGTGAGCGTGGTATAAATTACAGCAATAAGACCATATCCAACCATATAGATTATCTTGTGGAGGCATTTTTGATTCCTAAAGCTGACAGATATGATATTAAAGGCAGAAAATATGTGGGGGCAAATCTGAAATACTATTTTACAGATGTGGGACTTAGAAATGCCAGATTGAATTTTAGACAGCAGGAACCTACTCATATCATGGAAAATATTGTTTACAATGAGCTGCTTATAAGAGGTTATAATGTGGATGTTGGTATTGTAGAGGTGTATGCGAAAAATGATGAAGGAAAAACAACTCGAAAGCAGTTTGAAGTTGATTTTGTGGTCAATCAGGGGAGTCAGAGATATTATATTCAGGTGGCTTATGATATGACCTCTGAGGAAAAGCAGAAGCAGGAATTTAATTCATTTAGAAATATCCCTGATTCATTTAAAAAGATCGTGGTAGTAAACGGAACAAAAAAGCCTTGGAGAAATGAGGAAGGCTTTGTAATCATGGGAATGAAGTATTTTCTGCTTAATGCGGATAGTTTGGAATTATAGTATGCTTGGACTTGACAGAATTTTTTAGAATGCGGGAAGCTTCTTGCATATTAATTACTAGTCCTCATTAGAAATTCCATATGGTAACACATATTCTTCATCAGGCAGTTCTGATATTTCACCTGCATTAATGTTTTTACTATTTTCATACACAACCTCCAGCAATTTAATAAAAAAGACCAGCAAAATGCTGGTCCTAAATTATGTATATATCCAGACATACAATCACCAACATGTGGTCAAAACATCTGGAACACTCCATTTGTCAAAAATTTCTAATATTACATTATAATGGGTAAGAACTTAAGTCAATACCTGTATTTTATCTAATGTTATTTATGCTGCACGATGTATATCTTTTTAGTTTAAGCATAGCTTTCTTCCATATCACTGATATCTTCAAGAACCTCCCTTATTCCATAAAGCATTTGCTCTTCAGTTAATTTATGTATCACTTCCCGCTTAGAGATCTGATTCTCAATTATTGGAATCAAAAGATTTCTTGCAAATTTCTTCCTATCATTACTTGCAAACATATCTTTAAGAGTTTTTCCATCTAATTTATCCTTTAATCTGTCTACGGACTTTTCTGCTTCCTTATTGCTAAGAAGATATTCCGATGCCATTTCAGTAAACACATCCTGAATTATTTCCACCATTTTATCCGCATCATCTTCAATAAAGCTTCCAACCACAGCATTTGTTACTTTACCTGCTGCAGAACCAGCAACCATAGAACCAACTAAGCCACCCACAATTGTACCTATTCCTGGAATTGCGGAACCGATTGCTGCGCCGGCAACCCAGCCTCCTGTTCCAGCCCCTACCGTTGCAGCTGTATTTGCCATATTTTTAAACAACTGTTTTCCTGATATTCTCCCTCTGAATATGTTGGCAACATCAAAGGAAGACAGTACAACAAATGTGATGCCTGCTGTAATTGTATTGCTCCTTAAAAGCTTGGCTGCTGCTTTCATTGCCGCTGCGCCATAAATAGGCTTTGAACCTACACGAAATGCATTAATTAAAACTGCAGATGCTTTCGGTCCCATCATAGCAACTATAGCTTCGGAACTTCCAACAAGCGCACTATTAAGCCCGGCTTTTGATAATTGAGCTGCAAGTATCGAAGTAATAAATGCTGTTCCACCTACTTTAAGACCTGAATATGTCGCAATCTTTATAGCATCTTCAAAATCTTCTCCATTCCACATTGATGTTGCAAATGTTATCATTGCAGTAACACCAAATGCAGATGATGCTATTATTGTTCCGTTTACCGCATCATATGTAAGAGATTCAACAGTACCCGCTTTGGCAATATTTTTAGCCTGTGCATAGGTAAAGTGTCCTTTCTTAACAATATTCTTTGCTTCATTAGGATCAGACACACCCTTTACCTGTCCGTTTTTAATTTTCTCTTCCATTGCCCTTACAGCTTCATCATACTTATCAGACGGAACTTCTATCTTCATTGGTTTTCCATCCGTCATATATCTGAATGTACCTTTTCCATCATTTTCAAAGCATTCATTTATACATCTTTTTCCTGTAGCGCAATACTTCGACTGTATATTTACGCCATCAACAACTCTGTCAGCACCATTTTTAGCGTTATCATCTCCAACAATCTTTGCATCATGTCCTGTCAGTTTATCAAATAGGTTATTAGCTCTTTCCGCGGCAAAACCATGTCCCTGTCTTGAATGAAATTTCTCTTCTTCAAACTGATTATTAACAGTCCTAAATGCTCCTATCCCTCGACCTGCTGATTCAGCTCCGAAATTATTCTTCTTTTCATTTTCAATTTTCTTCTTCTCCGCCTTTTTGTTAGCCTCAAAGTTTTTCATTTCATTTAGGAAATTTTTTAATGGAGTCTTGTTTATAAAAGAACCTTCTATATAAAATGTGCTTCCGTCTAAAAAATCTATTGCCAATTCACGATTACAATCTTTTTTGCTACTCTTCAATATCCTCAATTGTTTTATATCATCATACCAAAGCTTTTTAGGCTTCTCCATTGTTTCCACATAATACATCTTATCATCAGTAAAAATATAACCATTTTTACCACTTCCAAATACAGTTGTATCAAGAAAACCTAGCATTGTAGTTCTATCCATCCCCTGTGCAAATGTTTGTAATGCATTATCAATTTTCTTAATAGGAATATTTCCTTTGACATGATAATTTCCAGCAGCCGTCATATCTGCCAAATACTTTCTCATTATCTCAATCTTTTCTTCATGTTCCCCCATAAAACTAATTCTCCTTATTCTCTGTCACTACATTTCCTAATAATTCAACATATCTGTGCATAAGCTCCTGCAAATAAAACCCATTCAGCCTTTTTGAAACTGGAAGACTATCAAATTTGCTGCCTGCATAATCTAAGGCCTCATTCCACAACTTATTTAATTCCAACTTTTCAGGATACATTTCCGCAAACGCTTCTTTTATTGTATCTTCTATATATATCTTCTTATCTTCAACAATTCTTTTCTTCTTATCTTCACCTGCAAGAAATGGAAAATCCATATGCATTGTTTCATTCAATAATCTGTTTATCACATCACAGTCACCATTCATGTAGCTTCTCCTTGAACCCATCTTATTCTTTCTTTACCTTTTAATCATACTTTTGCCATCAGCAAGAAATATATTTCTGTTTTTCACGCATATAAACTGAATATATTATAACTCTTTGATGACTTGACAGCAAGATTTGTTATTTTTCATAGCATCTAACCGACTGCAATGAT
>OJOI01001618.1_pt1 | contig 12314 bp, 5 predicted proteins | sample 1598061 | NCBI WGS metagenome assembly OJOI01 (sample SAMN01915224, study PRJEB22387) | human gut metagenome | isolation source: stool | host: Homo sapiens | place: USA
TGTCCTCCAGTGGCTGTCTGAGAATATCCAAGCTTCTTCTGGAAAACTCTGGCATCTCATCCAGAAACAATACACCTCTGTGTGCCAGTGTGATCTCCCCTGGTCTGGGATTTCGGCCACCACCAGCCAGAGCCTGTGCTGAACATGTATGATGCGGACTGCGAAAAGGTCTTTCTCTGATCAGAGGATCTCCTCTCGAGAGCAATCCGGCAATACTGTAGATTTTTGTCAATTCCAGCCCTTCATCAAATGTAAGTCTCATCTGATTCCAGACCACGTTTCCATGTACTGATTCTGAAACACCTTCATTTTTGAATCCAAACCTGGCATAATAAGATATCAGCCGGTCCTTGCAGGTAAGGATTAATCCGGCGCGGCCTTTCTCTTTTGCATCCTCAATCATCCGGTTCATCAGCGCGGCCGCCACCCCGCGGCGGCGGAACGCTTCCACCACATCCAGGCGCTTGAGCAGCTTCGCCTTCTTTTGGCCGGTGGCCTTCTCCAGCTCCTCCTTGATCTCCACCGAGAGCGCCTCAATATCCAGCTGCTGCAGCAGCTTCTTTACCGCCTCGGCACCCATACCGGCATCAAATTCATCCTCATAGGCTTCCCGGTACTCGTTATACTCCCGCTCGCTCAAAAGGGCGTACTTTTTTAGCTTGGTGTTGCCGGGATCGATGACGATATAGGATGCGAAATACAGCACCTTTTCCAGCACACGGGGGCTCAGGTTCAGCAGCAGGCCCATGCGGCTGCTGGTGCCCTTAAAGTACCAGATGTGGGAAACGGGCGCAGCCAGCTCAATGTGGCCCATCCGTTCGCGGCGCACCTTGGCGCGGGTCACTTCCACGCCGCAGCGCTCGCAGATCTTGCCCTTAAAGCGGATACGCTTATACTTGCCGCAGTAGCATTCCCAGTCCTTAGTGGGTCCAAAAATGCGCTCGCAGAACAGGCCGTCGCGCTCCGGCTTTAGGGTGCGGTAGTTGATGGTCTCAGGCTTTTTTACTTCGCCGTAGCTCCAGGAGCGAATGGCATCGGGGGAAGCCAGCCCGATCTTGATCGATTCAAAAGATTTATTATCCAAAGTTCTTCCCCTCCATCATTAAAAATCAAATCCGTCGTCGTCCTCATCTTCGCTGCCGTCAAAGTCGGCATCGTCATAGGAATCGCTGTCCTCATCGGGGTTTTCCATGGTGTAGTTGTCCTCGATCTCGGAATCCACGGCTACATCGCTTTCATCGTAGTAGTCGCTGGCCATGGGCATGTTCTCGTCCTCATCGTAGGTCTGCTTGATGTCGATCTCCTCGTTGTCCTTATCCAGGATCTTGACATCCAGGCCCAGGGACTGCAGCTCCTTCACCATTACGCGGAACGCCTCGGGGATGCCGGGCGCCGGAATGTTCTGGCCCTTCACAATGGACTCAAACGCCTTCACACGGCCCACCACATCATCGGATTTCACGGTTAGGATCTCCTGCAGGGTGTAGGCAGCGCCGTAAGCCTCCAGCGCCCAAACCTCCATCTCACCAAAGCGCTGGCCGCCGAACTGCGCCTTACCACCCAGGGGCTGCTGGGTGACCAGGCTGTACGGGCCAACGGAACGGGCATGGATCTTATCATCAACCAGGTGATGCAGCTTGAGGTAGTACATATAACCGACGGTAACGCGGTTATCAAACTTCTCACCGGTACGGCCATCGTAAACGGTGGTCTTGCCGTCACGGTCCAGCTCGATCTTGGAGAAGTCGATGATGTGGCCCTTCTCGCCCATCAGCTTGGGGAGCTTGGTGGGATATGCAGGAGCATTCTCGCCGTGCCACATCTCGCGGGCGGTATCGAAGGTATCGCCGATGTCAGCCTCGCGGGCGGAGTCGAAGACGGGGGTCATGACCTTGATGCCGCAGGCCTTGGCAGCGTAGCCCAGGTTGACTTCCAGCACCTGACCGATGTTCATACGGGAAGGAACGCCCAGGGGGTTCAGCACGATGTCCAGCGGGGTGCCGTCGGGCAGGTAGGGCATATCCTCCTGCGGCAGGATGCGGGAAACGACACCCTTGTTGCCGTGACGGCCTGCCATCTTATCGCCGACGCTGATCTTGCGCTTCTGAGCGATGTAGCAGCGGACGACCTCGCGCACACCGGGCTGCAGCTCGTCGCTGTTCTCCGGGGTAAAGACCTTGACGTCCACGATGATGCCGTACTCGCCGTGAGGCACACGCAGAGAGGTGTCACGCACCTCGCGTGCCTTCTCGCCGAAGATGGCACGGAGCAGGCGCTCCTCAGCGGTCAGCTCGGTCTCGCCCTTCGGGGTGACTTTACCGACCAGAATATCACCGCTCTTGACCTCGGCGCCGATGCGGATGATGCCGCGCTCGTCCAGGTCTTTCAGAGCATCCTCAGAGACGTTGGGGATGTCGCGGGTGATCTCTTCGGGTCCCAGCTTGGTGTCGCGGGACTCGGTCTCATATTCCTCAATGTGGATAGAGGTGTAAACGTCCTCACGGACGATCTTCTCGTTCAGCAGGACGGCGTCCTCGTAGTTGTAGCCCTCCCAGGTCATAAAGCCGATGAGCATATTCCTGCCCAAAGAAACCTCGCCGTTGGCGGTGGCGGGGCCGTCGGCCAGCACATCGCCCTTCTTCACTTCCTCGCCCTTTACCACAATGGGCCGCTGGTTGATGCAGGTGCCCTGGTTGGAACGCAGCATCTTTACCAGCTCATATTCATGCTCCACGCCTTCCGCATCGGTCACAATGATGCGATCAGCATCGACATAGCTTACATGGCCGTCTTCCTTGGCAACCACTACTACGCCGCAGTCGTGGGCCGCCTTGTACTCCATACCGGTGCCGACATAGGGGGACTCGGTCTTGATGAGCGGGACGGCCTGACGCTGCATGTTGGCGCCCATCAGGGCACGGTTGGCATCGTCGTTCTCCAGGAAGGGGATCATAGCAGTGGCAACGGAAACCACCATCTTGGGGGAAACATCCATGTAGTCCACCTTGTCGCGGGGAACCTCCTGGACGCTGTCGCGGTACCGGACGGAAACCTTTTCGTTGACAAAATGGCCGTTTTCATCCAGCGGCTCATTGGCCTGCGCCACGATGTATTCATCTTCCACATCGGCGGTCATATACTGGACGGTATCCAGCACCTTGCCGGTGGCCTTATCTACCGGGCGGTAGGGGGCCTCCACAAAGCCGTACTCATTGATGCGGGCAAAGGTGGCAAGGTACGAGATCAGACCAATGTTGGGACCTTCAGGGGTCTCGATGGGGCACATGCGGCCGTAGTGGCTGTAATGCACATCGCGGACCTCAAATCCGGCACGGTCACGACTGAGGCCGCCGGGGCCCAGGGCGGAAAGACGGCGCTTGTGGGTCAACTCGGCCAGGGGGTTGGTCTGGTCCATGAACTGGCTCAAGGGGGAGGAACCAAAGAATTCCTTGACCGCTGCCATAACGGGGCGGCTATTGATGATGGCCTGCAGGGTGATGGATTCCATATCCTGGGCCTGTGTGGTCATTCTCTCCCGGATGACGCGCTCCATGCGGGCAAAACCGATGCGGAACTGGTTCTGCAGCAGCTCACCCACGCTGCGGATGCGGCGGTTGCCCAGGTGGTCGATATCATCGGTGGTGCCGAGATCGTACCGGAGGCCGCACATGTAGTTGATGGAGGCGTAAATATCAAATTTGCGGATGTTCTTGGGGACCAGCTCATCGGCGCGGCGGGTCAGCTCTTCGGCCATTTCCTCGCGGGAAAGGCCCATATCCAGGATCTCGGAAAGGACGGCAAAGCGCACTCTTTCCCGGATGCCCATGGCCTTCAGCTCTTCGGCGGTGTAGTCGGTAAAGTCGGCCATATCCACCATACCGTTGGAGAAGATCTTCAGCTCCTCCACCCCATCGTCCTCGGCCATCTGCAGGCCGGCGGGGGTCAGGCCCTGGGTGGTGATCCAGACGGTATCAACGCCGTGGGACTCCAGCAGGCGGGCGTCGTCGCGGCTTAGCAGGGCGCCGGCCTCAAAGAGGATCTCGCCGGTGCGGGGATCGGCCACAGGGCGGGAAAGCACCTGGCCGGTGATGCGGGGCACCAGGGAGAGTTTCTTGTTGTACTTGTAGCGGCCCACCCGGGAAAGATCATAGCGGCGGGGATCGAACAGCAGCTGAGCGAGGTGCTTCACGGCCGATTCGATGGTGGGGGGCTCGCCGGGACGCAGCTTGCGGTAAACCTCCAGCAGGGCCTCATCGCCCAGCATTTCGGCATCCTTGCTTTCGGCGGTCTTTACCAGGTAGGCATAGCGGCCAAACACCTCGTAGATCTCCTCATCGGTGCCGCGCAGGTCGGTCAGGGCGTTATTCACATCGGCATTGATCTGCTCGACGGTGACATCATCCCGCAGGCGCAGCAGCGACCGGATAAAGGTGGTGATGGGCAGCTTGCGGTTTTTATCGATGCGGACGCTGAACACATCGGCGGAGTCGGTATCATACTCCAGCCAGGCGCCGCGGTTGGGGATCACGGTGGAATCAAACAGTTTTTTGCCGGCGGGATCGTGGTGCATGCCATAATAGACACCGGGAGAACGCACCAGCTGGGAGACGATGACACGCTCGGCACCATTGATGATGAAGGTGCCGGCATCGGTCATCAGGGGGAAATCTCCCATGTAGATGTCGGATTCCTTGATCTCGCCGGTGACCTTGTTGATGAGTCTGGCGCGCACGCGCAGGGGGGCGGCATAGTTTACATCCCGCTCCTTGCACTCCAGCAGGGGGTACTTGGGTTTGTCATCCAGCGTAAAATCAATGAAATCCAGCTGCAGATTGCCCTGATAGTCGGTGATCGAGGAGATGTCCTTGAATACGGCCCGAAGACCCTCATCCAGGAACCACTGATAGGAATTTTTCTGTACTTCGATGAGGTTCGGCATCTCGGCCACTTCATCGATGTGGGCAAAGCTCTGGCGGATATTTTTGCCCAGTTTTACGGGTTTGGTGTTTACCATCCGATGTTCCACTCCATTCCATCATTTTTTCGCCATCACTTGGACATCAATGACTGCATAAATATTTGTTGATTATGCACAGTATCACGAGAGTATTATCGTGACTTATGCACACTTGACAATACCGTTTAGTCATAAAAAGCCATTATGATACAGTATATTATTGTAGTCCCGAAACGGGGCCTTGTCAAGCAGAAATTCCAAAAAAAATGGTGAAATTTTAGTGACGGAAATTTTGACCAGAAACGCCCCGAAAGACGGCGAAACGCCCCGGACGCTATCCCATAAATGGGACAGGCCCGGAGCGTGATGACGCAGAGGGGAAATTACTTGTAGAAGGCACGCATGGCACGATAGGTCATGTAGACATCGGCCTTGGCGACGACCTCGAACGGGGCGTGCATGGAAAGCACCGGAACGCCCAGATCGACGGTATCGATATTGTGCTGGGAGACATACATGGCAACGGTGCCGCCGCCGCCCTGATCTACCTTGCCCAGCTCGCCGGTCTGCCAGCCAACATGCTCGGCATCCAGAATACGGCGGGCGAAGCCCATCATCTCAGCGGTGGCGTCATTGGTGCCGGCCTTGCCGCGGGCACCGGTGTACTTGGTCACCACGACGCCGTAATTGATGTAGCTGGCGTTGCGGCGCTCATGCACCTCGCCGTAGATGGGATCGAAGGCGGCGTTGACATCGGCGCTGAAGCAGTGGCTGTTAGCGGCCACATGGCGCACCTTGCAGCCGGCCATATCGGCCAGATCCTCAATGAAATCCTTGAGAAAGTAGGAGTTCATGCCGGTGGGGCCGTTGCTGCCGGTTTCCTCTTTATCCGCCAGAATGGTAACGGAGGTATACTCGGGGGATTTCTCATCGATCTCCGCCATGAGGATGGGATAGGCGCAGACGCGGTCATCGTGGCCGTAGGCGCCGATCATGGAGCGATCGAGGCCGAGATCCCGGGCCTTGAAGGCGGGAACGGCACACAGCTCGGCGGAGAGGAAGTCCTCTTCCACGATGCCGTATTTTTCGAACAGCAGCTTGGCAATGGCGACCTTGACCTTCTCGGCGCCGGTGTCATCCCGCAGAGCGGCGCTGCCGATGAGGATATTGAGCTTTTCGCCCTCGATGCCCTCTGCCAGCGACTTCTTCATCTGGTCAGCGGCAAGGTGAGGCAGCAGATCGGTGACGCAGAATACGGGATCGCCCGCCTCCTCGCCGATGGCTACGGACAGGCTGGAGCCGTCCTTGCGGATGATGGTGCCGTGCAGGGCCAGCGGGATGGCGGTCCACTGGTACTTCTTGATGCCACCGTAGTAATGGGTCTTGAGGAAGCACTGCTCGCCCTCCTCATACAGGGGCCGGGGCTTGAGGTCCAGACGGGGGCTGTCGATATGAGCCACACCGATGCGGACGCCTTCGGCGACGCTGCGGCGGCCGAGGGTAGCGGCGATGAGGGCCTTGCCGCGGTTATTGAGGTAGACCTTATCCCCTGCCTTGTACTGCTTGGCGTGGTCAAAGGGGACATAGCCGGCCTTTTCCAGCATGGCTACGGCAGTGGTAACAGCCTCGCGCTCGGTCTTGGCGGCATCCAGGAAGGTCTTGTAGCCCTCGCAAAAATCGTAAGCAGCCTTCAGCTCTTCCTCGGACATGGTCTCGGTGAGATTCTTTGGGTTCATCAGCAGCTCCTCGCGCAGCTGCTCGCCCTTGGTTTTTTCACTCATGGGTATTTTACTCCTTTCGGTTTTTTGATAATTTTATGGATTTATAGGCACAAAAAATGGATTTATAGGCACAAAAACCGGCGGCAGCGCTCCACCTCTTTTTCCAGGTGGGCAAGATCCGACGAATTTGTGATGACAAAGTGGGAGCGGCGGGTGTAATACTCGTCCTCGTGTTGGTTGCTCATACGGGCTTCGGCGGCTTCCCTGGTGATGCCGTCCCGTTCCAGCACCCGGCGCAGGCGCTCCTCCCGCGGGGTCACCACGCTGACAATAACATCGCAGAGTTTATCGCCGCCGCTTTCAAACAGGGTGGGGGCGTCCAGCACGCAGGCGCGGCAGCCGGCCGCTTCAGCGGCATCCATGCGGGCTTCGCACTCCGCCAGGATAAGCGGAAAAGTGATGCCGACCAGCCGGCTCAGTTCCTCCGGCCGGGAGAAAACAATGGCGCCCAGTGCCTTGCGGTCGATGGTGCCATCCGGCAGGCGGCGCAACAGACCCTCCATGCAGTTTTTCAGCAGGCAGCGCTCCAGCGCGGTGGAGCAGTACTGGGGGTCCAGCGTATTCACCCGCCCGGAAAGGTCCACCCGAATGGCCGCCGGGGCCTTCTTTTTACCGCAGGCGGTAAAGCCCAGCACCATGCAGAGGGCCAGCGCAGCCGCCGCCCCCCGCAGGAGTATCCTCTTTTTCGGTGTTTGGTTTCTCATGGGTGGTTCCTTTTCATTGGTGGGAGATGGGGGTGGTCTGCGGGCGGGTTATTCCTCCGCGGTCTCCGGCTCGTCGGTGACGGGTTCGGCGGTGTTTTCGGCATCTTCGCCCTCGTCCGGGTTCTCATCATCTTCCTCGCGGGGGGCGCGGGCCAGGGCAACGACCCGGCTGCCTTCCTCCAAGCGCATAGCATGGACACCGCCGCCGTAGCGGCTCTGCACCGCGATCTGCTCGCAGGGGATGCGGATGATGATGCCGTCATCGGCAATGAGGATGACATCGTCCTCCTCGCCTACTACGCGTACGCCGGCCACCAGGGTGCCCTTGCCTTCGCAATCGTAGTTGCGGACACCGCGGCCGCCGCGGTTCTGGGTGCGGTACTCGCCCAGTGCGGTACGCCGGCCCTGGCCGTTTTCGGTCACGGTCAGCAGGTAGCCGCCCTCCTCGCAGGTGGCCATGGCGATGACCTCATCACCCTCATCCAGCCGGATGGCCCGGACACCGGTGGCGGTACGGCCCATGGGGCGAACATCGCTTTCCGCAAAGCGGATGGCCACACCCTGCCGGGTGGCGATGATAAGATCATCCTCGCCGGTGGTATTGCGCACCCATGCCAGCTCATCGCCCTCCTCCAGGTTAATGGCGATAATGCCGCCCTTGCGGACATTGCGGTAAGCGGAAAGCGCGGTGCGCTTGATGGTGCCATTGCGGGTGACCATGACAAGGTAGCTGTCGTTTTCCACCTCGTCCACCCGTATCATGGCGCTGATCTTTTCATCCTTTTCGATGGGCAGCAGATTGACCACATGGCTGCCGCGTGCGGCCCGGCCGGTTTCGGGGATCTCATAGCCCTTCATGCGGTACATCTTGCCGCGGTTGGTGAAGAAAAGGACATAATCGTGGGTGGAGGTGATGAACATATCCTCCACAAAGTCCTCATCCTTGCGGGCCACGCCGGAAATGCCCCGGCCGCCGCGGCGCTGGGTGCGGTATACCTCCACAGGCTGGCGCTTGATGTAGCCGCCGTGGGTAAGGGTGATGACCGACTGCTGCTCGGGGATCAGATCCTCGATATCCACTTCACCGCTTACCGTTTCGATAGCGGTGCGGCGGTCATCGCCGAACTTATCCCGGATGGCGGTCAGCTCGGTGCGGATGATATCATAGACCATGGAAGGCGTGCGGAGAATTTCCTCCAGGTTTTTCACCTTTTCCAGGATACCGGCCAGCTCATCCTCTATCTTGATGCGCTCCATGCCGGAAAGCTGTCCCAAACGCATGGCCACAATGGCGGCAGCCTGCAGATCGGTCACGCCGAAGCGTTCCATCAGGTTCAGCTTGGAATCGTTCTGGTCCTTACTGTGGCGGATGATGTAGATGACCTCATCGGTCTTATCCACCACCAGCTTCAAACCCTCCAGAATGTGCTCACGCTCTTTGGCTTTTTTCAGGTCGTAGGCGGTACGGCGGGTGATGACCTCAAATTGGAACTTGAGATATTGCTCCAGCATCTCCTTCAGGGTCATTACCTTGGGCACGCCGTTTTCCAGCGCCAGCATAATGACGCCGATGGAATCCTGCAGCTGGGTAAAGCTGTACAGCTGGTTCAGCACCACCTGCGCGTTGGCACCCATCTTCAGGTCAATGACGATGCGCATGCCCTCGCGGTCGCTTTCATCATTGATGTAGCTGATGCCGTCGACACGCTTATCCTTTACCAGCTGGGCAATGCTCTCGATCAGACGGGTCTTATTCACCATGTAGGGGATCTCCCGCACGATGATGCGCTCCCGGCCGTTCTTCATTTCCTCTATTTCGGTCTTGCTGCGCAGGGTAATCTTGCCGCGGCCGGTGGCGTAAGCCGCCCGGATGCCGCTGCGGCCCATGATGATGCCGCCGGTGGGGAAATCCGGCCCCTGAATGTACTGCATCAGTTCATTCAGCTCGGCTTCGGGGTGGTCGATGAGGTAGCATACCGCGTCGCTGACCTCCCGCAGGTTGTGGGGCGGGATATTGGTGGCCATACCCACCGCGATGCCAACTGAGCCATTGCACAGCAGGTTGGGGAAGCGGCTGGGCAGTACCACAGGTTCCTTGCGCTGGTCATCAAAGTTGGGGTTCCAGTCTACGGTGTCCTTATCGATATCCGAGAGCATGTAAAGGGCAATCTTGCTCAGCCGTGCCTCGGTATAACGGTAGGCGGCGGGGGGGTCGCCATCGATGGTACCAAAGTTGCCGTGGCCATCGATGAGCGGATAGCGCAGCGAGAAGGTCTGCGCCAGACGCACCATGGCATCGTAAACACTGGCATCGCCGTGCGGATGATACCGGCCCAGCACATCACCAACGATGGTCGCACTCTTGCGGTGGGGCTTATCGGGGGTCAGGCCGTCCTCATCGGCGGCAAACAGAATGCGGCGGTGAACCGGCTTCAATCCGTCCCGTACATCGGGCAGGGCACGGTCCACAATGACCGACATGGAGTATTCCAAAAAGCTCTTGCGCATTTCGTGGTCCAGCTCCACCTGGATGATCCGGCCCTCATTGTGCAGGCTGTTTTCAGCGGTTACCTCATCCACTACTTCATTAATGGCATCAAAATCGCCCATATTGTTGGGAGTTTTATCCTTGCTCATTTTTTCGGCTCCTTTCTGCGTCATCAAACATCAAGATTGGTGACATACTGGGCGTTCTGCTCTATAAATTCCCTTCTGGGCTGCACCTTATCGCCCATCAGGATGGTAAAGGTTTCATCGGCACGCATGGCGTCCTCCATGTTCACCCGCAGCATGACACGGCGGGCGGGGTCCATGGTGGTTTCCCACAGCTGTACGGGGTCCATCTCGCCCAAGCCCTTGTACCGCTGGATATCCACCTTGCCGGTGCCATCGGGATTCAGTTCGGCAATGCAGGCGTCCCGCTCGGCTTCGGTGTAGGCATAGTGGAACTGCTTGCCGCGGCTGACCTTATAAAGCGGCGGCTGCGCGATATAGACATGGCCCAGTTCGATGAGCGGGCGCATGTGACGGAAGAAGAAGGTGAGCAGCAGCGTGCGGATATGGCTGCCGTCCACATCGGCATCGGCCATAATGATGATCTTATTGTAGCGGATCTTATTGGCGTCAAAGTCCTCGCCGATGCCGCAGCCCACAGCGGCGATGATGGGCAGCAGCTTTTCGTTGCTGTATACCTTATCCAGGCGGGCCTTCTCTACATTCAGCATCTTGCCCCACAGCGAAAGGATGGCCTGGAAACGGCGGTCGCGGCCATCGCTGGCGGAGCCGCCGGCGGAATCGCCCTCGACGATGAACAGCTCGGTGCGCTCGTTATTGCGCTCGCTGCAGTCCTTCAGCTTGCTGGGCAGGCCCACGCCCTCCAGCGGAGATTTGCGCCGGGTGGCTTCTCTCGCCTTGCGGGCGGCTTCGGCCGCGCGGCTGGCGGTAATGGCCTTTTCGATGATGGTGCGGGCGACCTGCGGGTTTTCTTCAAAGTAGGTGGTCAGCTTATCGGTAACGATGGCGGAAACCACCTGCCGCATTTCGGTGTTGCCCAGCTTGCCCTTGGTCTGGCCCTCAAACTGCGGCTCCCGCAGCTTGACGCTGATGATAGCGGTCAGGCCCTCGCGGCAGTCCTCGCCGGAAAGGTTCTTGTCGCTATCCTTCAGCAGGTTATTTTTCCGGGCATAGGCGTTCAGCACACGGGTCAGCGCCTGCTTAAAGCCGTCCTCGTGGGTACCGCCCTCGCCGGTATTGATGTTATTGGCAAAGGAAAGCAGCAGCTCATTGTAGCTGTCATTGTACTGCATGGCCACTTCCGCCACATTATCGCCGCTGTCACCCTTCATGTAGATGACATCCTCATGCAGGGCCTCCAGGCCGCGGCGCTGGTGGATGAACTCAACAAAGGAGCGGATGCCTCCCTCGTAGCACATGGAATCGCTGGGGCCCGTGGGGGTACGGCGGTCGGTGATGGTCATGCGCACCCCGGCATTGAGGAACGCCTGCTCCCGCAGACGGGTGTGCAGCGTTTCATAGTCGTATACCAACTCCTCGAAGATCTCGCCATCCGGCTTGAAGGTAACACGGGTGCCGGTCTCATCGGTATCGCCGATGATGGTCAGGTCGCCCTGCGCCACGCCGCGGGCGAATTTCTGCTGGTAGATGTGCTCGCCGTTCTTTACCTCGACAATGAGCCACTCCGAAAGGGCATTGACGACCGAAGCGCCCACGCCGTGCAGACCGCCGGAGACCTTGTAGCCCTCGCCGCCGAACTTGCCGCCGGCGTGCAGGATGGTATAGACCACCGTAACCGCGGGAATGCCCATTTTGGGGTGAATGCCCACGGGGATGCCGCGGCCGTTATCGGTGACACGGATGACATCGCCTTCCAGGATCTCGGTTTCGATGTGGGTGCAGTAGCCTGCCAGCGCCTCATCAATGGCGTTATCCACTATCTCATACACCAGGTGGTGCAGGCCGCGCGGCCCGGTGGAGCCGATATACATTCCCGGGCGCTTGCGGACCGCTTCCAGTCCCTCCAGCACCTGGATCTGTGTTTCGTCATAGTGGCTTTGTTTTACCTGTTCGATGTTGCTCATAGTATCTCCTATTCTCAAGATCGGTTGGATCAGATTGGACAAAGTAATAAGGTTCCGCCTCCGGCGGGGGATATTTAGGTAACAGTCTGTACTCACCTTCGGTGGCGCAAGTTTTATATAAAACATGATTGGTACGCCTGCCCGGCGTGGCAAGCCTTTTAGAAGGCATGATTTGTACGGCTACCGCCGGGGTGGCACTTTTGACTCGCCAAAAGTGCCCAAAAGCGACTTGGGGTAAACCCCAAGACCCCGACGCACCGGAACGCCCGCCCGG
>OJOI01001623.1_pt1 | contig 12277 bp, 13 predicted proteins | sample 1598061 | NCBI WGS metagenome assembly OJOI01 (sample SAMN01915224, study PRJEB22387) | human gut metagenome | isolation source: stool | host: Homo sapiens | place: USA
TTGCTAATCTAATCTAAAATTATAAAAAATAGATATTTTTTCTAAGAAAAATCATTATATTGAAATTTCTTGAATTAAAAATAGCTAAGTTATATAAATAAAACCACGAAAGATTTATTTAAATCTACGCAATGAAAGGATATTTTGAAAAAATGAAAAAATTTGTTTTGGCTTTTGGTATTCCTGTGTTGGCAGTCGCTTCTTTGATTGGATCTGGTTATGCAACATGGTATTTCAACAATGCTGTCGATGATGTTAATGGAAAAATTGGAGTAAATATTGAACCTAAGCAGGTTGTAGGTGCTAAGTTCAAACCTCTTGTGGAGAATACTGAGGGGAATATTAAGGATCTTGAGTTAGTTCTTGATCAATCAGATAAAACTGCAACTGATGGAATGCCCACTGGTCGTAAGGGTGTTCATTTTACAGGAGGTTTAACTGAGTCTTTGATAGCAGATGATGGAAATGACTCAACTACTGATGATAAGTTCGTTAGTGGAATTTCTTATAAAATAACTACTACAATTACTATTCCTTTTGAAGTTGCTAAATATGTTAATTTCACATTCAATGGCAAAACTTCCTCCACTACTAACTTAACTCTTACAAAAGAAATTACATATGTAGTAGAAGATAATCAGCAAACACATGATTTTTTCAATATTTCTCATGATACGACTAATTCTGATGTGACTGTTGCATATGCAAATGAGCCTTCTACATTGGCTGGATATAACATTATGGTAGACGATGTAAAGGATAAAACCATTGATATTAGCTTTGCAGCTGAAATTGTTACTACTAAGTAGTCTAATAATCTTTAAGTTTTAAGGGAGTTCTTATATGAAAAGGTACATGAAATCATTGTTATTTGGTTTTGTGGTACCTTTTTTTGCTATTTTATCATTATTTGGTGTTGGATATTCAACATGGTACTTTGTAAATGGTGCGATTAAAGATAGCATAACTATTTCTACCAATATAACAGGTGTTGCTGATTTTGGAAGGATAGTCATTAATGATAATGAAAATAGTGTAGAAGATATTAGTTCGCCTTCTTTGAATTCTAAAATAATTGTTGAATCTGATAGAATCCATTTAAATAATCCGTTTTATGTACATTATCTACTTCCGGAAGGAGCATTAATTTCTAGTGCAGGAAACGTACTTAAATTTAACTTGCAATTAACAGTTGATTCTGGATATGTAGCTGACAGCCAAATGTCTGTCAAAAATATTATGAATGTGTCCTATTTACCTTATTCACATGATAATAGCCCAGATCAGGAACTTATCAATGTTGATGAAAAAAATGTAGATGTAACAATACCAGCAGATAATACTAGAAGAACAGTAATTTATAATGGAATTCAGTGGCGACAAGATATTGAACTAGTAAGTACTCCTTCAGATTCTTACAACAAGTTTACAGTAAGCGATGAAGGTATAGTTCAAGCGGATGGTCAATATTATAAAGTAGTAAGTGCGAGTGACTCTACTCTTAGAGAAGCTGATAAGACTGGTGCTAAGGACACATTCGTCTTTTGCTCTGACAATCTATCTTTTAATTTTCCGGCAGGCTTTAAGATTACTGATAAATTAAATGATGTAGTTCAAATCTTTAGTAATGCAAAGATTTCTTTTACTTTTTCAGTGTCCCTTTAATAAATAATAACAAGAAAGAAGGTATATATGGGTTTATCAACATTGGTACTGATTGTATCTGCAATATCATTGGTGTGTTTTGCAATTGTCTATATTTGTATCTTCTCCTTTTATTACTTTAATAGAAAGAAGTGTATAGAAAACAAATTAGAAGATAATGAAGTAATTAAGATTTTGGATAAAGATGTTGAGAAGTATGATAAGAAGAAAAATAAAAAACTATCTTTTATAGATACTTACTATAAGAGAAAAAAGAGAAAAAAAGTCGGGAATATTATTTCTAATAGTATTGTAGGGATATTCCTAGTCGCTCTCATAGGTTTCTTTGTCTGGGCTACTGTGATGAAGTCGAATGACCAGACTACTTATTTTGGGGATAAGACATATTTAGTTATTCAGACTTCTTCTATGTCATCTATCAACGATAGCAACAAGTATTTGAAAGATGGTAGTATAGATTCAAAAGATAGGATGAATACGAGAATATCTCAGTATGCTTTTATCGGAATCGATAAATTCAAATCCGAAGATCAAATAAAAGTATATGACATAGTAGCTTTTAGAATGGACGATAAGATAATAGTTCATAGAGTCTATTCTATAGGAGAAAAAGATGGACATAAATTGTTCACCTTTAGAGGAGATGCAAACCCAGCCTCTATGTCGGGTGAAATTAATGTCACATCGGATAGAATAGTCGGAATTTTTGATGGCTATCAAAATCAAGTATTAGGATCTATAGTCATCTATATTCAATCTGGTACGGGATTGATTTCAGTCTTTGCTATAGCAATAGTGTTGATGGTATATATCTTCTATTATGATAGAATCGATCTTAGACTTACTGAAAGATATGAAGCCTTGATGAAGGAAAGATTTGGTAATAAAGCATCCCTTTGCATAGTTGTTACTTTTACTAAGCAAACATATATTCCTTATAGTGAAGAGGATATTAAAAGATAAAAGGAGGCTTGAATAAGATGAGAAGAAAAACATTATTAAATAGAAATGTTATTATTGTTTTGATGCTCTTCATCTTTTTGATGACCGCTTTTGTTTCTACTGCTTATTCTTTTTGGTACTTCCCTAATTCTGGAAATCCAAAGACAGTTAACGCTGATATGAAGGTGGATGATATAGAAGAAAACTTTAAAAAAGATAAAGATAGTTACTTAAAAATCATAGATTGTAGAGATGGCGTGATTCCTGATTATGACGATTTTGCTAAAAGCGATTCAGGATTCTTGGATGATTCAGAAAATTTCACCGATTATGGCAATACTTTCAGAGGAAAGAATCATAACTATTCAAAGAAAGTATTTAGTGTTTCTTCTTTAAAATCAGGATCTCTTGTATCTAGTGTCTTTTATGGCTCAGGTACTACTAGCGCAACAGGCTCAGGTACTAGCATGACAGAAATTTACTTATATGATTTATTAAATTCCCAGTATAAGTTAGTAGATCATTTAACAAACGAGAGCATTGAATTAAAAGATGGAAATGGCACTAGTTCTGATGAATCATATTTTTCTACTAAATTTGAAGATTATAGGGAAAAAATAGGATACCCTTTTTCTAAATCTAGAATACTATTTTTAGTTCCTAAAGATACTGAATTGATCAAAAATAAGCAGTTTGAAACTCCTAAGGCAGTTAGTGATTACAATATTTATTTCCATAACGAAGCTACAAGTGGCGACTACGATTATAGTAAATTAGATTATGTGTGGCTTTGGAATGATAGAACAGATTTTGGAGCTTTATTGCCTTTGAGCTCTGAGACTAAAGAAGATGGCAAGAGTTATAAATCATTGCATATTAAATATAGGACTCTTTATGAAGCTTACACTTACAATGATTTCAATGGCAAAGATTTCAATAGCGAAAATAAAAATAAAGCCGGGTTTATCATGACGCCTCAAACAGCACCTACAGGTATTATATTTAAGACGGAAGATGGAACAAAATTAGCTCCTAAAGACAAGAATGAACACACTGAGTACTTAGCTTTGCCTTTACCTCCTAAGAATTCCACTCCCTCACAATTTAATATTCATATTGATGCTGCATCAAATGGCAAGTTTACAATCAGAACTGATCAAGATGTCGATCTTACAAAGAATAAGAACATAGTTTACTATTCGACCAGTTCGACCAATGTTCTTGATCACTTATGGATGTGGTCTAACAGTCCATCAAGTCCATCAGATGCTGGGTGTTGGATTTCATCCAATTATGTTTATAATTTTGAGATGGCTGGTAAGACTGTTTCTTGTTTCTCATACAATTATGGTGAAAAGTTTAATTTCTACAAAAATTGGCAAGGACCTGCTGGTTCTTCAGCGCAATTCTCTCCTGGATTTACTTTTGATAAAAATGAAGCAGGTTATAACTATAATCAGCTAGTTTTGACGGACTACAATATTAGTAGTCAAACCGGTGATATAGATATCAGTGGTTTGTTTAGCGGCACTGATGAATGTACTTCCATTTATTTGATTGTAAACGATCAAAATGTTGTTACTAAATGGACTACGTCTAAGGATGAGTTTAAGAAAAATCTCTGAATTAGGTTCTAAATAAATACATATTATTTAAAGAAAATGTCTACGGATTGCCGCAGACATTTTTATGTTAGGGCTTTACATTCAATATGTTGCTTTTTCAACTACTTTTTTATTAAAAATTCTCTTTAAAGGCTTGACAAAACGCCCGGAACTGATATCATTATCAACGCACGAACGGGAGATGTTCGTATTTTTTATGCGACAAGTACGAAACGCCCGGAATCGTGGACATAAAATTAAGAGGGATAAGATAAATGCCTACAATTAACCAGCTTGTGCGTCATGAGAGACGCAGGCTCGTAAAGAAGTCCCTTTCTCCTGCATTGGGCAAGAGATGGGATTCTCTCAACAAGAAGATGAACAACACTCCAGCTCCTCAAAAGCGTGGAGTTTGCACCCGTGTCGGAACTATGACTCCTAAGAAGCCTAACTCCGCTCTTCGTAAGTACGCTCGTGTTCGTTTGACTAACAACTATGAAGTCACTGCTTACATCGGTGGAGAAGGACACAACCTTCAGGAGCACAAAGTTGTTTTGATCCGTGGTGGCCGTGTACGTGACCTCCCTGGTGTGCGTTACCACATCATCCGTGGTGCTCTTGAGTGCTTCGGTGTCGAAGGCCGTAAGCAATCAAGATCTCAATACGGAACCAAGAAGAATGGTGAGATCCAAAAGAAGTAAAGTTAGGAGTTAATGAACAATGCCTAGAAAGAATGGTTCAATCGAGAAGAGAGACGTACTTCCCGATCCTGTGTACAACAGCAAACTTGTTACTCGTCTCATCAACAAGATCATGAAGGATGGTAAGAAAGGTCTTGCCCAAAGAATCCTTTATGAGTCATTTGAAAAAGTAGAGAAGAAAACTGGCAAACCCGCCATGGATGTCTTCGGACTCGCTCTTGGAAACATCATGCCTGAAATCGAGCTCAAGGCTCGTCGTGTCGGTGCTGCTAACTACCAAGTACCTGTCGAAGTCTCTGCTGACCGTCAGGTTACTCTTGGACTCCGTTGGCTCGTCAACTATGCTCGTCTCCGTAATGAGAAGACCATGGTAGACAAGCTTGCTGGAGAAATTATCGACGCTGCAAATGGTGTCGGTGGTGCTGTAAAGAAGAAGCAAGATACCTTGAAGACTGCTGAAGCCAACAAGGCCTATGCTCACTACCGCTACTAGTCGTCCTAAGACTCAAAATATAGAGAGGAAACCATAAAAATGGCTAATAAGGAAGACTCAAACGTACAGTCGTTTGAAGCTATTGCCGAGGACCACGTTCGTAATATTGGAATTATGGCCCACATCGATGCCGGTAAGACAACTACATCTGAACGTATTTTGTTCTATACCGGACGTACCCACAAGATAGGTAACATCGATGATGGTAATACTTCACTCGACTTCATGAAGCAGGAGCAAGAGCGTGGTATCACTATTCAATCCGCTTGTACTACCTGTCTTTGGAAGGAAAGAACAACTCAGGAAGAGTATCGTATTAACTTGATCGATACTCCGGGACACGTCGACTTTACAGCTGAAGTCGAGCGTTCACTTCGTGTTTTGGACGGAGCTGTTGCTGTTTTGGATGGAAAGAACGGTGTTGAGCCTCAAACTGAAACTGTTTGGAGACAGGCTGATAAATACAACGTTCCTTCAATCGTTTATGTCAACAAGTTGGATTCTATCGGATCTGATTTCGAGATGTCTTTCCACTCAATCAAGGAAAAGCTTGGTGCAACCGCAATTGCTATTCAGTATCCTTTGGGAACTGAGAAGGAATTCTATGGTGTCATCGACTTGGTCAAGATGATAGGATGGAAGTGGGTTAATGAAGTAGATCCTAGAACTAACTCCATTCCTGCTCCTACTCAAATTGAAATTCCTGCTGAGTATATGGAGAAGGCCCAAGAGTGGCGTCAAATGATGTTGGATGAATTGGCCAACAACGATGACGAAATCATGATGGAAGTTCTTGAAGGAAAAGAACCTACTGTCGAAGAAATTCAGGCCGCTTTACGTCGTGGAACCATTTCTCACAAGTTCCACCCTGTTCTCGCTGGAGCTTCATTCCGTTCTAAAGGTATTCAAACATTGCTCGACGCTATTGTCGACTATTTGCCTTCACCTTTGGATATTCCTGCTGCTGTTGGAAAAGACAAGGATGGAAATGATGTCGAGTGCAAGCCTAATGCAAATGCACCTTTCGTTGGACTCGCATTCAAAATTACTACCAACCAATTTGGTAAGCTCACATTCTTCCGTGTGTACTCTGGTACCTTGAAGAATGGTTCATACTTGTACAACGCTACTCGTAATGTCACTGAGCGTGTCTCCAGAATTGTTCTTATGAACGCTGACTCTGAAGAGGATGTCTCCGAAGTCAGAGCTGGAGAAATCGCAGCTATTATCGGTCTCAAGTCCACGAAGACTGGTGATACCCTCTGCACTGAAGAGAATCCTACATATCTTGAATCTATCAAGTTCCAAGATCCTCTTATCTCTGAGGCTATCGAAGCTGATAAACACACTGACACTGATAAGATGGCTGTAGTCCTTATGAAGTTCTGCGAAGAGGATCCTACCTTCCACTTCTACACAAATAAGGAAACTGGACAATCCATCATTGCTGGTGTCGGAGAACTCCAACTCGATGTTAACTGCACCCGTTTGAGAGATGACTACGGTATTCCTGTACACGTAGGTGCTCCTCAAGTTGCTTACAAGGAAACTATTCGTAAGTCTGCTACCTGTGAAGGTAAGTACATCAAGCAATCTGGTGGACACGGACAATACGGACACGTTATCTTCAAGTTCTCACCTAACCCTGGCAAGGGAATCGAGACACAGAATGAAGTCACTGGTGGTCGTATTCCTAAGGAATTCATCAAACCTTCAATCGATGGTTTGGTAGAAGCTACTGCCCATGGTTTGGTTGCTGGATATCCTGCAATTGACATCAAGGCTGAGTTGATGGATGGATCATCACACCCTGTCGACTCTTCCGAAGCTGCTTACAAGATGGCATCTTCAATCGCCTTCAAACTTGCAGCTCAAAAGTGTGACCCTGTCATCCTTGAACCTATTGTCAAGGCTGAGATCACCACTCCTGAACAATATCTCGGTACTGTTTTAGGAGATATTTCCTCAAGACGTGGAACAGTTACTGATACAAGCACCAAAGGTAATGCTCAAGTCATTAGTGCTTTGGTACCTCTTGCAAACATGTTTGGATACATCAACGATCTTCGTTCTATGACTCAAGGCCGTGGTATCTACACTATGGAATTTGCTCAGTATCAAGAAGTTCCTAAGTCCATCCAGGAACAAATTGTCAAAGCCCGTACAGGTGCTGGCAATTAGTCGAATTTGATTCGTTAGTTAAAAACCTACATAAAACGCTTTCAATGGCTCTACACCAGCTATGGGCCTTTATTGAAAAAAAAGCCTTACTAATGTATATTTATAAGGCTACATAGCAATGCTGGCAAACCAATTTTTAAGGAGGCTTATAAAAGCTTATGGCAAAGGAGAAATTCGATAGAAGCAAACCGAACGTTAACATCGGTACAATTGGACACGTCGACCACGGTAAGACAACTCTTACTGCTGCTATTACCAAGGTTCTCGCCGAGAAGGGTGAGGCCAAGGCTATGGCTTATGACCAAATCGACGCCGCTCCTGAAGAGAAGGCTCGTGGTATCACCATTAACGCCGCTCACGTTGAATACGAGACTGCTAAGAGACACTACACCCACGTCGACTGCCCGGGACACGCTGACTACGTCAAGAACATGATCACCGGTGCTGCTCAGATGGATGGAGCTATCCTCGTCGTCGCTGCTACTGATGGTGTTATGCCTCAGACCCGTGAACACGTCTTGCTTGCAAAGCAGGTCGGTGTTCCTTACATCGTTGTCTTCCTCAACAAGTGTGACCAAGTCGATGATCCTGAACTCATCGATCTCGTTGAGATGGATGTCCGTGACCTCTTGAGCAAGAACGGATTTGACGGAGAGAACTGCCCTGTCATCCGTGGATCTGCTTTGAAGGCTCTTGAAGCTGAATCTGGATCTGCTGATGAGCAATGCATTGTCGATTTGATGAATGCTTGCGATGAGTCCATCCCTGATCCTGTCCGTGATATCGAGAAGCCTTTCTTGATGGCTGTCGAAGATGTTATGACCATCACTGGACGTGGAACCGTCGCCACTGGACGTGTTGAGCGTGGTGAAATCAAGTCTAACGATGCTGTTGAAATCGTTGGTTTGATGCCTACTCGTACTTCCACCGTCATTTCACTCGAAATGTTCCGTAAGACCTTGGATTATGCAAAGGCTGGAGACAACATCGGTATGTTGCTCCGTGGTGTCGATCGTGACCAAGTAGTCCGTGGTCAAGTTATCGCCAAGCCTGGAACAATCGTTCCTCATGCAAAGTTCCGTGCTCAAGTTTACATCTTGACCAAGGAAGAGGGTGGACGTCATACTGCTTTCGCTGATGGATATCGTCCTCAGTTCTACTTCCGTACAACTGATGTCACTGGTGTCATCTCTTTGGAAGAAGGAAGCAAGATCGTCATGCCTGGTGACCACGTCGAGTTCAACGTTGAGTTGATCAAGAAGGTCGCTATCGAGAAGAACACTAAGTTCGCTATCCGTGAAGGTGGCCACACCGTTGGTGCAGGAACCGTCATCGATATTCTTGACTAATTAGTTCCTATTGAAACGATATAGCTCTGCTTCGGCAGAGCTATTTTTATTTCCATAGTTGATTAGATCTTAAACATTAAAAAAGAATTTGATTCTTTCACTATTAAACAGGCACATATATTATGGATAACATCAGGTGATATGCTTATTTCTCTTTACTTTAAGACAAAACATCTTTATAATTATTTAGCTTTGTGAATATTTAACAAAGCTCTCTGCTATGCACCAGAAATGCTGTACATAGCCGTCATGTCCAAAGGGAGGAAAAAGAACATGAGAAAGTACGAAATCATGTATGTCCTTAAACCTGAACTCGGCGAAGAAGCTACCAAGGCTGAAATCGCTAAGCTTGCTGACATTCTCACCAATAATGGTGCAGTTGTTAACAAGACCACTGAGTGGGGTCTCAAAGACTTCGCTTATGAGATGGAAGGTTTCAAAAAAGGATACTACGTCATCCTTGAGATTGAGGCTGATCCCGACAAGAGCAAAGCTCTTAAGGAATTCCAACGTCTTGCTAGTCTCAACGCAAATGTTATCCGTTATTTGATCACTAAGGCTAATGCCTAGTAATCAACTAGAAAGGAAACATTTTAAATGGCAGTAAATCGTGTCGTATTGGTCGGAAGACTAACTAGAGATCCAGAGTTAAGAAAAACTACTTCTGATTCTAGCGTCGTATCATTCACTCTTGCTGTGGATGGAATTCCATCTAGAGATGGAAAGGCAAATGTCTCTTTCATCTCTTGTGTTGCTTGGAGAAACACTGCTGAAAATGTCGCTAAGTTCACTCACAAGGGAAGCCTTGTCGCTGTGGATGGAAGACTTCAGCAAAGAACCTATATGTCTAAGGACAATAGGAAAGTCAGTGTTGTAGAAGTCGTATGTGATACTGTTCAGTTCTTGGAATCAAAACGCGACAGTGCTTCACGTAATGAGCCTAGCGAACCTAGTGATGACTTCTCTTCATCTTCTAAAGCAGACGCACCTGTGGAAGGAATCGACACATCTGACGATGATTTGCCATTCTAGTATTCGATTTGATAATAATTAAAGAAAGGATGCATGAACTATGTTTGTGAAAAAGAAATTCACTCGTAAAAAGGTATGCTACTTCACCAAGAATCACATCAAGAACATCGATTACAAGGATGTTGAGACTTTGAAGAAGTTTATCTCACCTAACGGAAAGATCACACCTAGAGCTACAACTGGAACCAGCGCACGTTATCAACGTATGTTGGCAAAGGCTATTAAAAACGCTCGTTTCATGGGATTACTTCCGTTCGTTGACAACGACTAATCATATTGTAAGGTTAGACTTTAGCACCAGTTTTACTGGTGCTTTTTTTGATATTTATAATCAATAGTAGTTAATTATCATTGTTTTTTCATTGACAATTTTAATTTTTGGCTCTAGTATAAAAAAAAACAGAGGGAGGTTGTTATGAATTCTTTGATTATACTTTCGCTACTTTTCGAGTTAATTCAATCTACTCCTGATTAATGATAATATGGCTAAAGAGAAATTTATTAAGTATCACATTTGGAATAGTTTGAGACCTTATGGTGAAGCAAGCCATGATAATGTGATGAAATACTTTAAGTCGACCGGAACATATTACTATGAATTTTTAAATAAAGGATTGATTGCAAAGCAATCATATAAACTAAGCTTAAGAAAAACAGATAAAGACATTCAAAAGGAATATTCTGCAAATATCTATGACAAGTATTATCCTTTGATTGTGATATCGATAATGTTATTCTTCGGACTTATAAATATGATTATAGGTTTAACTGGATATAAAAATGGTGAATTAGGTGTTTGGGTGTTATATATATTTCAAGACTTAATAACATTAGTTCTATTAGGAGAAGCCATATTTAGGAAATATCATAAAACTTTATTTGATTGGATAACATTAATAGTTTTCTTAATTGGATCTTGGTCTTTCTTTGGATATAGTTTGAATTACTTTGAGCTGCTCTTCCAAACATAAAATATAATTACATTTATACTTTTCCTGGACTGATATATAAGACCAAGTATTGGGATGGAGATTTAGTTGAATCAGTTTATTTCTTCGACCCTATCTTATCGTTAGGATTGACCATGTTATTTATTTACTTAGTCATAGTTATAGTAAAGTTGATAATTAATAAAAGACTCGATAAACAAATAGAAGCAATTTGAAATTGTATTTAGTAAGTTGATTAAAAAAAGAGATTGCTTTTGTAAGGCAATCTCTTTTTTGATTAATTGTTATCTTCGATTAAATATGTTTCGTAATGATCTACTGAGTCGCCGGCTTTGAGTGTTATATGGGATAAGCCTAAAGCTATTTGCTGAGGCTCTAGAGCCAAAGCACGTCTGTTATGAAGGATAAGACCTTCTGAATTTTCAAACTCATATTTAGAGCATGAAGCATCAGCGTAGATGTTTATAGCTTCGAAGTCAGTGAACAATGACAACTTAACTTTTCCACCTTTATAAATGACTTGAGGTTTATCTTCTTGAACTTTATCGAAGACAAATAAGTGATCTATTGTTTTTTCCCAGATTGTCTTTTCAATGACATCGAGCTTAGGTCCTAATACAGACATGCTTCTAAAATCCATGCATTCAGGAACATTGTCGATTCCAGTTACTAACTGACTCTTACCATCGTTTGTTCCCCATTTAGAGGCATTTATATATAAGGAATCATTAGATATATTTTGAATTCCATTGATGTCCCAGTATAAATGGTTAGAGAAGGAAACTATAGTGTCCTTATCAGTAGTTGCATGATATCTGATGGTGAATTGATTCTTACCATCGATGAATTCATAAGTGATTTTTGTTTCTAGATTTCCGGGATATCCATTTTCACCATCTTTATCAGTAAGAGTGAATTCTACTAAAGTTTTACCATCAGCGTTAATAATAGAATAATCGAAAATTTTGAATGACATGGAATTCATTTTTCCACCATGGATACAGAATCCTTGTTGCTGCTCTTTCAAATGATAATTTTTACCATTGATAGTTATATCGCAGGGGATACGTCCAGCAGTTCTAGCCAAGGTCTTTCCGTTGAATTGAGTATCTTCTGGGTACATCTCTCTCTTAGGAGCAAGATTGATCAAATTCCCATCCCAAAGTACTTCCCAAACACCGGCACCAATCGAAGAAAGAATAACAGTCAACCTTCCGCTTTCAACTTTTATGTAGTCAGTCTTCTCGTCATGCATAATACTTGTTTTTATCATGTGTTTATCCTCAGTTCTTTAATAGTTTAGCCTTTTTTCTTTTATCTTTAAATAACAATAAAAGAAGATCGGAAGAGCACACGTCTG
>OJOI01001625.1_pt1 | contig 12270 bp, 18 predicted proteins | sample 1598061 | NCBI WGS metagenome assembly OJOI01 (sample SAMN01915224, study PRJEB22387) | human gut metagenome | isolation source: stool | host: Homo sapiens | place: USA
TTTACACATTTCATCGCGTCCCTGCTGAATGAGTACGTTCCGTTCTTCCTCGGAGATTTCTGCCTTTTCAGTCGGTCGGCTTTCAAGCTCCCTGATCTGCTCTGAAAGCACTTCATTTTCCTTAAGCAGGGCGGCTTTCTGCTCCTCAAAGCGCTTTTCCGCATTAAGTGCGCCGGACTCCATGTCCTCGTTGGCCTGATGTGCCGCCTCGAGCTGCTTTCTCAGTTCTTCAACCTGTGATTCAAGCGAGGTGCTTTCAGCGTTCTTGCTCTTTTCCTCGTCAAGCAGCAGCGTAATCTGTTCATACTTGTTCTTGTATTCATCGACTAACTTTCTAAGCTCCCTGGTCGTTACGCTTTCCAAATCATGAGTAGCCATTAGTTCTCCGAGGTCAGTATCATCAAGCTCCGCCATGTACGCCATCTTGGTAGACCCCAGGTGCTTATATTCGTTGATTTCTTCCTCGCTAAAGCGCTTATATATGTTGATGAAATTACGTCCCTGACGATCTCCGAATCCAGCCACCTTCTGGCAATATTCATCGAATGACCCTACTCCCATCTCTATAAAAAGGCGCTCTTCCTTTACACGGGTTAAATCTCGTGCTATTTCAAAGATACATTTTCGAGCAATTTCATATTTAACCACTATATTGCTGGTCAATTCTATTGCCATTTTCTTGCGCTCCGAGGATACCTGTGTATCCATGTTTTCTGCGATTTCCGTCGTGAATGTCTGCTGTTCCACTGGCTGTCCCTCCTCTTCCTTAGCCTTACGGTAGTGATAGCACTTTTCCGGTGCCGAGCAACAGCTTTCAAGCCATTCGCTGGCTTTGCTTTCCTCTGCGAATATCATCTTGGTGTGTTCACATTCGAATTCCATAGCGCCGAGATAGTTCACCTCAACCTTGCCATATTCGCTGGAGTAGTAGGGGCACGTCTTGCTCATCTTGCGGAATCCGTCCGCAAGCATCTGAAGCTTTTCACCTTCGTTGAATTCGATTCCGTCAACATCTTCGCCCTCGTCATTCGGAACTGCATCCGGCTTGTCCAGAATGGTGTCCGCCGTTTCAACGTTCCAAAGCGGACACTCCTTTTCCGCTTTCTCTGCGTGCCAGCAGCACTGTATCAGAGCCGCACTTTCCGGGTCATTGTTCTTGAAAACTTTTCCGCCGCTCGCCATGTATGAGCAGAGGATTCTTGTCGAATCAGCACCGACTTGCTCGGTGCCCTTGTAATACTGGCATGTTTTCATGTGTTACGCTCCTATTCGTATATTCTGTTTGGTTTCTTCCTTCTCGGATGCATCAATCGGTTCCTTTTCCAACCGTTTAGTTACAATCTTAAGCCACTTATCAACAAAGGCTTTGACCTCTGAAGTCGGCAAGACGTTGTGTAGACCGTGATTTTCAATGAGCCTACCGTCGCTGCTTATATTTACAGTAAAATACGGTTCATCGGGTTCATCAATCTTCCTTAGTCCGAAAATGTTTGCAGTTCCTTCAACACACCGCTTGGTATAAGTCTTTACGCAATGATCCAGCTTATTGCTTTCGTTGACAAAGTCCTGTATTGTCCTCAGCGGTCGAATAATAAACTTCTTATCCTTGTATGAAAGCCGCTCAAGCAGTTTCGTTCTTCTTTGCAAATGTTCATTCTGAACCGTAGATTCCTTGATGAATACCAGGTCATTGCACCTGTCATGTTCCCTCTTTATGTCCTGAGGAAAGAATAATTCGCGATTGCCCGTAAGGTCAAATCCAAGCTTCTCCGCTGCCACGACATAATCTATGAAGAAAATACCTACACCGGATTTACGTTGCATTTTTGTCCGCTGCTTTTCAAGATAGTTGCTAAGACGAACAATGGGTAACCGATATTTAAGCATAATCTTTGAAACCTCGCTTAAATGCTCAGCACATTCGTTACAAAGCTTACAAAATGCCTTAATGTCTTTTTCCGTCAGCCCAAGTTCTCTCCACACTTTTACCTGAAAAACAGAAACATCAATTTCAGCGAAAAAAGGAAGAATTGTTTTGCTCACGCCGAGGTATTTATACGGCTTGTTTGAAGAGCATACTCCAAGCCCATCGGCAGCGCCATAACCATAAATAATTGACTCTGCAAGACTATGTAAACCCTCTTTACCAAGGTTTTCTACAACGGGAGCCGTTTTCAAGCCATTCAGCAATTCTATGATGTGCCTGTTCCACTTTTCACAGAGAGGTGCAATGTCCATGTTCTGTATAGTTGGTATCCCAGTTGCGTGCACCAGTTCAACGAGATTTCCCGGCCAGCATGCTCCGAGCTTAACATACCGAATAGATCTCCGACTAACTTTCTCCCATTCAGCTCTCTTTTCATAAACCGAGTCAAGCGCTGCAATTTGCTGTTCACGAACAATTTCCCAAAAATCACGGCGGTATTCGGTTAATTCATCTTTTCTGTTTATTTCGCCGGTGTCAATGTCATACTCATAGCGTGTTATAGAAAAGAAGTATCGGCTAAGGAACTTACCATCCGATAATATCTGATGATATACAGTGTCACAGCTGTTCGCCCAGTCTATCTTCTTGGCGCAATATGCTGTATAACGTTTTGCGCGTATATTAATACACTGAATTTCTGCTCCGCACACAGGACATATTCTTTTGGCGTAATCCCTAACTCCGTCCAATTGCGATTCGTTCTTGCATACAGAGCACTTGCCCTTCTGAGTATGCTTGTGGGAATAGCTGTAAAACCACGGAGCCAATTTGAGCCGCTCGGTGAATATCCATTTCTTCATATCCTCGGGGGTGTCAGAATATGGATACATAAGATCCCTAACCCTAGCATTGCGGCGCTGTGTGGCTTTCTTGATTTTATCGTTAAAGAAATCAACCTGATAATCTGCCAACCAGCTTAACATACACTTAGGAGTGAAAGTGGAATCATGTACATCATATCCTGCAAAAGCGTCAAATCGTTTCAGGAAATCTCCTATTGTCTTATCTGCATCACCATAGGGAAATGCATATGCGTCTGCGAAACCACTCCGTAAAGTCCATGAAAAACTGCAATACCAATCGTAGCCCCATCGTGTCGAAACATTTCCATTGCCTATCTTGAACTCACCACGCTTGAATGCGCCATCACCGAGGTACGCCTCGCTTGCCATTTCCCCGTTCTCGGTAAGAAAATGCCTCTCTCCCAGCGTCCATTCGTTTTCTTTTTCAGTGGGCAAATAGAGGCATACGGATAAGACACAAGTATGCTTTTTAGTGAATACCGTTTCAGCAGTATACACACCTGTTGATTCATAGTTCCTGCTATATCTTGACTTTGATGCTTTCATTTTGAAGGTGATGTTCTCGGTGAACATTGTTCCCGACAGTTCCTTGTATGCTATCATACCAGCACCGCCTTACAGAAGATCATCAAAGCTGATGACAGGTTTCTTGGCGCTCATCTGCACAGGAATCGGCAGCGGCTTTCCCGCTGACACGCTTTCTTCTTTTATGCCGAAATATCCACGAACCCACTTCCAATGCTGCTCTTCTGATATCTTGGATACACCGTAATTCTTGACCTTGGCCTCATTAGCCTTGCCTTTCTTGAAGCAAAACTCTAAACACTCCTCTAAGCTGAGTTTCTTTTCAAGAATTCGCGTATCAAGTTCTGGGTCACTGCAAGCAGTGAGATACTCAAATATCTCACGCTCCATATCGTTGCTCGGTTCTCCGAGCTGCTTAAGCGTTTCGCTGTTCATAAAATTCCTCCTATATAGCACCCCGATTGATTTCGCGCGGCTTTTTGGGCTTTGCGCCGCTCGTGTCCGGGGTAATTGACCTGTTTTGTTGCCTAAACCCGCATTACTGCTGAATTCGTTTGTATCTGGCTCTACTCGAGCCTGATCATTCTGAACCTTGCATAATCCCGACCTGTGACAGGGTTCTGACCTATCTCATAATCAATGATCTTGAACTTCGGATATACCCTGCTCATGATCGCTCTGACCTCGTCGTTTCGTGCAGCGTCTTGAATCTTCCGCATGGTCTTTCTTGATACCTTGTTATCATCGGTGGTGATTTCCGGACGTTTGAGGTTATGCGAACCATTCCAGCTGCGTTCCCATTTCTTCTTTGTATCCTTGGACTTCATCAAGTAGACTGCAAGAGAGGTAAAGGTACCATCACTGTCTAGCTGCAAACGCTTGCTGTTCGTATGTTCGCCACACTTCCACAGCCGCTCAACCTCATCTCTTGTAACTTTACCGTTCCCGCTATTGATAACCAGGTGATAATGGAAGCGTGCTTCGTCGTTCACGCCTTCAATCACATATAAGTACCTTAATTCAAGACCATTCTTAACATACAAACGCCTTAAGCACTTTATGTAATTGGTGAACTCCCTCTTACGTTCAGGAATGCTCTTTTGTATGTACTCATTGTCAAATGTCAGGGAAACAAGATAATCACCCTCGACAAAGTTGTTGAACAAGAGCCATCGGAAGTGCTTTCGGCTGTTTTTGTCATTAAGACTCTTGATTTTAGGAGGAGAAGCCCTGGTGCGTGTTTTCCTCTTCTGCCTTACTGCTTCCTGCTCTTCCTCCGAATACTCGAAAAGCTCGACCTCTTTGTATCGACTGTTCCGAGCGTCGAATGCCTTTTCCCGGATAAAGTTCCGTCTCACTATCATTTCCCCCTGACTGTCGAGGGAGTTTTCCGCTTGAAGAATGAAATGTCCGAAAAGTTAATACTCATTACAAGGCCGTCAAAGCGGCTCTACCGCCGCTTTTTTTGAAAACTTCCTATTGACTTTTAAAGGGAAATGATGTATAATTAAAGTAGGATATTTTTAATTCATTTCCCTGTTTTGTTTCAGCCTTGAGTCTTTGCTCAAGGCTTTATTTTTTTGTGTTCGGCTCGTCCTTGCTGCCGAAGTAGCAGTGAACTACCGATGTTTCGTAGCCGCTGAAGAACCTGCACTCGTTGCAATGCTCCATGCACACAGGTGCCGCAAATCGCGGACATCTTACCCAGGATACTACGTCATGGTTCGCGCCCTTCTTGCAGATCGGGCATATCTGTGTCGCCATTATGCTCTGCTGCCTTTCTTCCAATCATCAGCGCCGTCCGGGTCCTTGCCCTCGGCTATGCGGCGGTTGCGGATCCTGCCGACCACGAAGCTGGTGCATTCCTCAAAGTACCGCGTCCAGGCGAAGATTTCTTCGGCAGGCAAGTAACGGATATCCTTTTCGTTGAAAGCGATTGCAAAACGAAAAATGGTGCCGACCTTTTTCCGCAACATCAGCGGATAGTTACCGCAAAGCTTGTCCAGCGCAATCCAACCGCCAAGTTCGCTTTCAGGAACAGCAGACAAAGGAGTACGCACCGGCGGCTCCTTTGGAGCAGAGGCTGAGGGCTTCGGCGGTTCTTCCGGCACATCAAACTCCGCGTACTCAACGAACACCGGGGTAATGAACGGACTTTCATAGTACTTGTCCGCCATGCGTGCGCCTATTTTCGCACCTTTCTCATTCTTATATACTTTAGTAGCAGCGGAAAGCGGTTCAAACCTTGAAACCTGGTTCCCGGTGACTTCGCTTATTGCCAGTCCAGCAAAATACTTGGGTTTTATCTCAGAGTCATCAGAATCATCGACCGGAACATTGTCCGCCGACTCATCAATTGGAACCTTGTCCTGTATGAGCCACACATTGTGCAGCGTTTTCTTCTCGCTCATCGCCATGTCCTCTCATTTCTGTTGCGCTTGGCTTTCCTGGCTTCCGCAACCGAATCCTTTATTGTTCTTTCAATGACCCACCACAGCACCGGCAGAAGAACGAACACCGCCTCGCCACCCACGCTGTTGGATATGCGTTCGGCATTTGCGGAATCGTTCGCCAGCGTGAAGAGAATCAATCCGCACATCGTGATTATTGCGTACTTGAGTACTGTTTCGGCTCTTGTGCGCCTTTTGTTTTTTCTCATCTTGTTCACCGTCCTTATGTTGCTACGAGGCTTGTCCGACTTTTGCAATTGATTGCAAAACCAGCAAATCACTGCAGTGTGATGTGTCTGTATCCATCGGGTTAAAGTTCTGGTCATAATGGGCGGTTCCGGCAAAGGTTTGCGTAATGCTCTCGTCGTCGTAGTCGCCAATGACTTTCTTTTCGATGAGGGTAACGCGCTTGGATTCTTTCCCCCAAGCATGCATCTCAAAGCGATATTCGATACGATCAAAGTAAATATGAGCCTTGAGCCACTCGTCGCCCCGGCGCTTCGTGTACTTGATTTCGTACTTTCTGTATTCGCCTGCTTCTTTGAGTTCGCGCTTAAGTTCTGCGAGTTTCTCCGGAGCTGTCCACTCCAGATAATTGTAAAGGATTCGAACGAGCCTTTGCTTTCCAAAATAGTTAGGCATAATTTCTCCTTTCTTATGGCTTGCCGTAATGTCAGGGCTTTGAGGCAAGCTGCTTTTCGCGGGCTTTACGGGCGCACGATTCGCCCCAGATCCTGCCGAGTTCCTTGAGAATATCATCAACTTCTTTCTGCGTCTGAACTACGAAGTTGTCTGCTATCCACCCAAGTTCTCTGCCGTTCTCATCGTAGAACCGTTCTACGATATGCGGTTTGGTTTCAAGTATTTCTTTAGGGGTCGGTCGTGCCATAGTAATCACCTCTTTTCATTGTATGATGATTGGGCTTGTTCACTTGCTTGCTATCAGCTTGAAAGCGCCTTGCAGACGTCCATTATTGCTCCCAGGGCGCTGTCACCGATGATGTTGACGCTCATCGCCTTAATGGTACCATCGCCGGACTTGTGATACACCAGCGCGGCATCGCCCGAATCGGATACCTCGATTGATGTGATTACAGATCCTACACGTGTGTATTTGAGCGCCTCAGCAAGTGCTGCAAGCGCCTTCTGCTTGTCCTCGTTCTTGTTCATTTCTGTGCTGCCTCCTTCGAAAGGCGGTCTATTAGTAGCGCCTTTATTGTTTTGCGGTTAAGGTCGCTTGCGCAGTTCGCAAGCGTGAAAGCCTCGCGCTCATTCTCTGTCATTCCCTTTGCTGATATTGCTTCCTCATACATCTCTCTGATGAATTCGGCTGTCGAAAGCACCCAGCGCAGGATCTCTGTCGTGTTTCCGGTATCAACTACCTTGCGGTATTCAATTGTAAGCTCATTGAGCTTGTTGTTCAGTTCTGCTGTTGTCAGCACTTGTTTTACCTCCTGATAAGTTCTTCAACGGAAATATTGAATACCTTTGCGAGGTTGATTATCTCAATGTCCGTTACAAATCTCTGTCCGGACTCGATACGCTGTACAGCGTTCTTGTCGATGTCCAGGCCGTTAACAATAAGTCTGTCGGAAAGCTCACGCTGCGAGATTCTTAATCCCTTGCGGAGTTCCTTGACCTTTATGCCGCAGATGTTGTTTCTGCCGTCGGGGGTTCTGTTTGTAAACATGTTGGTTCACCTCCTTCCTTAAATACATTACGGTTTACGAAAAAGCTGTTGTATCAAGCGCCTATCGCCGTAAGCTCCTCGACCGACACACCGCAGACCTCTGCAATCTTCTTAAGCTTGCGCGGGTGTACGTTTGCTGAATCAGTCTCATACTTGTACACCATGACCTCCGAAACACAGAGTTCCTCGGCGAGCTTAGCCCGGCTGATACCCGCCTGCATTCTCGCCAGCTTGATGTTTTCGCCTATTGTTTTGCCGCTCATCGTAATTGTCATTTTCTCACCACCTTGTCTCTTGTGCAATTTACAGCTTACATCTATTGACATAACCTATCCTATGTGTTATAATGTGGTTAAGTTCTTTAACCTTGCTTATATTATATCTCACTTCAATGAGATTGTCAAGAATAAACCTCACTAAAACGAGATGTTTGTAGACAACAACAAATTAGCACTGCATTTTTTGTTGAAAAACAACAAAAAGCCACCCCAAAGGGCGGCTAGGAGGAAAATTATGTGGATTTACGATAGTCCTATTGGAAAGATTGAAATCAAGTTTGATTGCAATGTGAAAAAATATGCTTTATGGCTGGGCGATGAATGTGGAGGGTTCTATCCTACTCCCGAAGCAGCAGCCGATGATGTTTATACTCAGACTAGTGGCATTGACGCTATTGATTATCTCAAAGACTCAAAATCAAATATTCTTCCACATGACTTGGGAGACTGGAACAAAATACCGGATTAACAATCAAGCATAGGGATTGTATTCTCCAAAGCTGTAGAGTCTTTTCCAGGCCAGCATGGTTAAGTCCAGCAGTCTAATAAAGTTCAGCAGATCATCAACGTTCTGGTTGCTCACACAAGTTTTGAGAACTAACTCCGTTATATTACCAACTGTTCGCTTAAGCATACGCTCTGTATCTATGTCGATAATTTCACCGTACTTTCCAGTGACAAAGTCAAACCTCTGAGCTGCGCAAAGACTGTTCATAAGCGCTTTGGTGTACAATACAAGGGTTTCAGGATCACAAGAATCTTCTTTTGTCTTTTCATCAACTTTGCTTGAGAGATTTTTAATAATCTCGTTGATTGAAGACTTAACAGATTCGTCGATTTGGGCTTTAGTGTTCATAATTTACTTCTCCATTCTGCCAATTACGGCTATAAGTAGTTCACGGGAAATTCCGTGATAAATATATTATATCTCATTTTAATGAGATTGTCAATCTGCATTTCACAAGGAGGATAATATGTTCTGGGATAGATTTTTTGACTTATGCGTAAAAGCGGGTACTAAACCAAACCCTGTTGGAAAAAAAATTGGGATAGCCTCTGGAACAATATCCCAATGGAAACAAGGAGTTCAACCATCAACAGAAAAAGTCCAGGTTATAGCAGAATATTTCAATGTTTCGGCTGATTATTTGTTAGGAAATACAGATAATCCAAAAGCATACACCAGTTCAGAATCAGAAACGGAACGTGCATTAATAAACTTGATTAAGCAACTCACTCACGAACAACAGGAGCTAGTTCTCGCACAAATCAGAGGAATTCTTGCTAATCAGCAAAAAAAATAACCCGCTGCCAAAAAGCAGCGGGTCAAATATCAGATTACTTCAGGAGCGATAAAATGAAGTCTATGACAGCTAACTGGTTTTCCTCGTTAAGCTGTTTGAAATCGCTGACGATGGATTTCTCCAGCTCGGTCAATTCACGTTCGCAGCCTGATTCGGCAGGGCTATTGGTGTTCTCAGACATTTTGAGGTCTCCTTTCCAAAAAGTCACTACCGGTAATGCTGATATGATTATAGCACATTTTTTGTCGAATAGCATTAGTTTTGTTACAAAATATCATTTTACTTAGGAGATTTTTGATGTCACCAAATGACGTAAGTATCATCATACTATTTGCACCACTTATAATTTTGGCTATTGCGATAATGATTATCGTGTTTGTAAACAGAGGTACTACAAGCAAAAATAAAACCAATACTACACCAAACGACAAGAATATTACATTAAAAAACAGTTTACAGTCATGGTAGGCGGTAGTGCGCGTTATATGCAACGCTGGGACGAAAACTACGATAAACAACTAGGTTATGAATGGTTCAAAATATGCACCGAATATATTAATTTTCCAGACTATAACTCTTTTTCTCAGCGCTTAGTGAACATTCGCAAAGCGCAAGGTGCAACACAATTAACCATTGCTAGGTGTCTTGGAATATCGAATAAGACGTTATCAGCTTATGAAAACGGCTATTCTTATCCGTCAGATTCCACATTACAGGCTATCTCAAAGTGCTACAAGGTTCCTATAAGATTTCTTACAAAAGGCATTGGTGACGACCTTATCGGTCATGCAAAACTATGCCGCAGATACGGAGAAGAACAATATATTGAAAGCCTTAGCATTTCAGTACGAGCTGCCTCTCGCATGTTTCGGGAACTATTAACCGTTGAAGATCTGGAGCTTTGCGTTAAGCTAGACAATGAACTGGGATTTGGAATAGGGTTTGCTGATATTCTTGAAAAAGAACGAAAGAAAAAAGAGATAACACAGCATCTTCTTAACCTACTCGCTGAGGGCGACATTAATCAAACTGAGTTCTATTCTTCACTCGGAGATAATCGGCAGGTTGGAATAAACATTGTTAAGGAACTAGCGAAGAATGGAACAATAACAAAGATTCCGAAAGGAAAAACATTTATCCTGCATCTAAGCAATACAGGGAATGATAACAAGGAGGATTAAATTATGTCAGCAAAAAAATTTAGGATTGATATAGGTGTGGCAACAGTGACAACTGCATTAATTACTGCAGGAGTTACCTTAATCATTCATTTCAGTAACTCAAATACTGATTTACCTCCTACAGGTACATCAGAGGTCGAAAGTCATGAACCTGGTACATCAGATGTCGGAAGTCACGAACCTGGTACATTAGATGTTGTAAGCCACGAACCTGGTACATTAGATGTCGGAAGTCACGGACCTGGTACATTAGATGTTGTAAGCCACGAACCCAGTACGCCAGAAGTTGCCACGCCTAAGGGATCAACGGATGCTGGTATCGTAACCGATGATGAGGACGGTAGAGTCATAATCACAAATAACAACGTTTTTACGCATGAATTTGGAAAAATAGAGCTTACAGATGACCATAGTGGTATCGCTTATATTTACAAAGATTATATTGATAATTATGCTATTGGATCATCAATAGACGGACTAACTATAGGTGGTTTGGATATTGGATTAAATAACGGTGATGAACGTTTTCAACTTTTTGTGTACGCTAATAAATATAACGATCATACTATAGAGTGTTCTGCGCAATATTACATAAACGGCATTTTTCAATATAATTTCTCTGAACTTCCTTATTTTTTTATCACCAATAGTGGAGATTTGCAAATTGAGTTTAGTTGCAAAGAAATACCTTTTGATTTACGTGACTCTTCTGAAATTACTATAGGTCATTCCATTGAAGTTTAATATAAGTGAGGAGCAATAAATATGAGCAGATATTGCATTTACCTGCGAAAATCCCGCGCCGACCTTGAAGCAGAAGCGCACGGTGAGGGCGAAACCCTTTCCCGGCACAAGACTGCCTTGTTGGAACTCGCTCGGCGTATGGGTATCACGATAAGCGCCACCTATGAAGAGATTGTATCCGGTGAAACGATAGCCGCTCGTCCCCAGATGCAGCGGCTCCTTTCAGAGGTCGGAGCTGGCGAGTGGGACGGCGTGCTCGTCATGGAGATTGAACGTCTTGCCCGTGGTGATACCATGGATCAGGGACTTGTCGCCCAGACGTTCAAGTACTCAGGCACGAAGATCATCACGCCGCTCAAGACGTTCGACCCTCAGAACGAGTTCGACGAGGAATACTTCGAGTTCGGACTCTTCATGGCGCGGCGCGAATTTACCACTACCAACCGCCGGCTTGTCCGGGGCAGGGAGGCATCGGCGAAAGAGGGCAAATATGTCGGCAGTGTTCCGCCTTACGGGTACCGCAAAGTCAAGATTCCGAACGACAAGGGATTTACTCTGGAAATCATAGAGGAACAGGCAAAGGTTGTCCGCATGATCTTCGAGTGGTATGCCGAGGGCGCAGAGGTCAACAGTCAAAAGAAACGAATCGGACCGTACACCATTGCAGTACGCCTAAACGAGCTGGGCATTAAATCGGTTGCCGGAAAGGACTACTGGACGATTTACGGCGTGCAGCATATGCTTATCAATCCTGTGTACATCGGAAAAATACGGTGGGGATACCGCAAAGTCAAGAAGACAGTCACCCCGGAAGGCATGAAGAAGAAATCAAGGGAGTTCGCACAGGACGGCGACTACATTGTTGTCGATGGACTTCATGAGCCGATACTTTCCGAGGAGTTATTTTACAAGGTGCAGGACCTTATAGCTGCTAACCCGCCTACACCTATAAAATATCGACATAAAAATATTAATCCATTTGCTGGATTAATTTTCTGTGCCAAATGTGGACACTGCATGAATTATCGCAGGGGATATGGCAGACAGCCTGATTACATTGGCTGTTACACTGCAGGTTGTAAGAATAAAGCGTCTCGATTTGATCTTGTTGAACAGCGAGTATTAAGTATCCTCAATAGCTGGGTAAAGGACTACAGCGTTGATAAGGCACAAATTAAACATGAAGCCGACCTTAACGCCGAACTGTCGAACGCTATCAGTCTTGCCGAAAAGGAAATTGAAACCCTGCAAGACCAGCTCGACAAAGTGTACAGCTTTTTTGAACGTGGCACATACACCGAAAAGATA
>OJOI01001642.1_pt1 | contig 12200 bp, 8 predicted proteins | sample 1598061 | NCBI WGS metagenome assembly OJOI01 (sample SAMN01915224, study PRJEB22387) | human gut metagenome | isolation source: stool | host: Homo sapiens | place: USA
TACAAGCCTATTTGACATTAATGATGTCTATATCCCATTTTATTAAATGTGACTTATATATTAAAATCGGTTCATAAGTTATTGAGCTGTGCCTTTGGGTGTGCTGAAAAGTGGGAATTAATTGCGTCCAATCCTTTTAAAAAAGTTACACCTCCAAAACATGAATATGCCAAAAAAGAAATTTGGACTTCAGAAATGATTTCTAGAGCACTAGAAGTTTGTGAAGATCCAAAGGTTTCATTGGCGATTCAACTATCGTTTGCGTGTTCATTACGTATTGGAGAAGTCCTGGGTTTGCAATGGAAAAACGTATTCATAAGTGATGAAGATATTGAAAATGATAATGCTCATATTGTTGTAGAACAGCAATTACAAAGATTGTCTAAAAAGGGAATTGATGAACTGAATGTTCAAGATATTTTGTATACATTTCCATCAGCTACTGATAATGAAAGTAATACAACAGTATTGGTGTTACGAAAACCTAAAACACAATCAAGTATTCGTACTATATGGCTACCTAATACATTGGTAAAATTTTTACGTGAATGGAAAGAACAACAAAATGAATACAAAGAATTCTTTCAAGATGAATATCATGATTATGATATGGTTTTATGTTTTGAAGATGGTAGACCAGTAGAGCATAATATCATTCGTAAAGGATTAGCTAAGGTTTCAGAAAAGGCTGAACTTCCACCGGTGGTATTTCATTCGCTTCGTCATTCAAGTACAACATATAAATTAAAATTAAATCATGGTGATATAAAAGCAACACAAGGAGATACCGGTCATGCTCAGGCAGATATGGTCACAGATTTGTATAGTCATATTTTAGATGAAGATCGTAAAATAAATGCTCAAAAGTTTGATGAGTCTTTTTATCAGAACAATGATGAAGACAATGCCAAAAGGAAGAAAGATAGTATTGATGTGGATAAGCTGGTTGCTTCTTTAAAAGACAATCCAGATCTACTGGATAAACTATTAGATGCATTAAAATAAGATGTCCCAATCAAGGGACTTTTTTAGTAAAATGGCCTTCTAGCTAATAGCCAGCTAATAATGATTATATAAAAAGCACGAAATCAGGTGAAAAATTCCGTATGTTTTATTGAGCGGTCAAAATTAGAAAACACAAAAAAGCCGATAAATAAAGCATATAACGAAATTATATGTAAATTTCAAGATTAAATAAAATTGTGATGAGTGGTCTCCTAAGCGAAAGGTCGTAGGTTCGACTCCTATCTGGGACGCCATTTTTAAGCGTTTTAACAGGATTTTTAATGGATTTTGGCGTGTGAATGATAAAAGAGATTTGTCTGATGTGTTCATCATTCAAATCTCTTTTTGTTTTGTGATAAGTGAGGAATGGGAAATGTTTTCGTACCAAGTTAATTTCTTTGTATGAATTCTTGTAGAAAAATTGGGGGGTTATTTCTTCTTGTTCTTTTTAATAGCATTAATTGTGCAAGCAAAACCTGTAATCATTGAAAGTAGTATTGCTCCACTCATTGCTTCGTTCATTCCAGCACCAAAGAAAAAAACAATCAACGCTACAATTACCATAAGAATGATTGAAATCATTGCCTCTCATAATATATCTCCATCAAGTCCAATTTGTAATTTTATTCTTCATTTAAAAGATGTTGTAATTCTTCTTTGCTTGGTAATACTGTTTGGTATTTACTCGCAAATATTTGGTTATTGTCTTCAGCTAATGTCATTTCCACAATAGATTGTTTTTTATCTTTTATAGAACACGCCGATATGAGTCATGACAAATGCTAATGTTTTTACTTTTTTATTTTCCAGTAACCACTATATCCATGACCGATGTACTCAATGTTATCCATTTCCTTAATCTTTCTACGCACAGTACGAATGCTAATCCCAAGCTTTTCTGCTAGCTGTTTTGCTGAAATTTTGTTGTTTCTTTTTATTATTTCTAGAATCAAGGTATAAACATCATCTTGAGTGCCATCTTGAGTGACATCTTGAGTGCCATCTTGAGTGACATCTTGAGTGCCATTGTAATTTAAATTTGGCATAATGACTGTAAATTGATATCTATCCGATCTGAAATATGGTTTCTTTTCTTCAGTATAGTTTATTTGGAAGGCATAATTATCAAGAATCTTGGCAAAACCACTACCTTTGCGTTCCATATATCCTAATCGGTTAAATACATCCGCAATGACAGGATTTCTCCTTGTTGATGGTACTGTTGTTGGATCTCTGTCTTGAATAACAGAGCCGTCTGGCATTCCACCAGGGGAATAGATTTCCATACGATCGTCATAAATATCAATATGAACTTCACTTCCATTTACCAAATAATCACGATGGGCAATCGCATTAACTAATGCTTCATGGTATGATCTTTCAACATACTCTGGAAGTTCTTCTCTTGAATTAGCAGTCTTTCGCCACATCATTTTTGCATTGCGCTTTATAAATCCTTCACCATTTTCAATCAAGGATATAAGACTGCCAGAATATTCAGCATCATCCAGTGCGTCCATTGTTCCGCCACTTTTTGTTAATCCATTCCATCTAGTGCAAAACACTCTAGAATAATGGATAGGACTTTCATCGACAATTAATGCACCAGCATTAGTAAGATATCCATCTTTTGTTGCTAATCCAAAAGAAATGAGGTCCTTGTCATTAAAACTTTGTCCAGTCCATTTCTTATATCTTTCTCTTAGTTTAGAAAAAGCGTAATCTTCAACTTTATACATGGAGTTTTGAGAATCGAATGTTGTATTACGGCCATGAAGGACTAGTCGTTTTAGTTCTGTGGAACTTGCTTTTACACTTTCGTTTCCTATGCGAACATAGGCTTCCAACACGCCATCACCGGAATAGTAATATGGAGTTTCTTCTCCCTTCAATATGTCTACAATCAATAAAACCTTATCCTCTTCTTTTTGAAATCGAATCTTAAATTCAGGAATAGGATCTAAACGAGATTTAATCATTTCACTTATTATTTCTGCATCTTTATCTGGGTTTTCTAATCCAATTATTTGATTATCATCAGATATTCCAAAGATTAAAGAACCGCCATAAGTATTTGCAAAGGCGCTTACACTTTTGCACCAGCTCTTTGGCTTTTTCATCTCAAGTTTTAGCTTCTTGTCATATTCAGATGTTTCACCAATTAATTTTGTAATTTCCATTGCCTCATCTCCTTATTATAAAATAGTAAAGCTATTAACTGCTTAAAAGATACCATAGTTTTATCGTCGCTTCAAAAATATCGATATTAAAAACTCTAATAAAATTAATTTTGGTTTTTGTCTTAAATAATTTTGATAATTGATTTCTTCATAGAAAAATATAGCATCTTAAAATATATTCATGAATACTGTAAAATATTTCTTCATAGTCAGATATTTAGATTGTATAAAGATTACATTTTGTGGATAATCGAAAGTATAAAGAACTATCCAATGATATGGATTCTATGGGGATTTAAAATTTTTTTGGGCTTTGTGTCGCAGGGCTTAGTTGACGGTATCTGAATCATTGTTCGAACCTATTTACGCTATAAAATGGATGATTGATGGTATTCTCTTAAGCGAAAGGTCGTAGTTCGACTCCTATCTGGGATGCCATTTTTTTGAGTTTTAACAGGATTTTTAATGGATTTTAGCCTGTAAATGATAAAAGGGATTTGTCTGATGTGTTCATCATTCAAATCTCTTTTTGTTTTGTGATAAGTGAGGAATGGGAAATGTTTTCGTACCAAGTTAATTTCTTTGTATGAATTCTTGTAGAAAAATTGGGGGGTTATTTCTTCTTGTTCTTTTTAATAGCATTAATTGTGCAAGCAAAACCTGTAATCATTGAAAGTAGTATTGCTCCACTCATTGCTTCGTTCATTCCAGCACCAAAGAAAAAAACAATCAACGCTACAATTACCATAAGAATGATTGAAATCATTGCCTCTCATAATATATCTCCATCAAGTCCAATTTGTAATTTTATTCTTCATTTAAAAGATGTTGTAATTCTTCTTTGCTTGGTAATACTGTTTGGTATTTACTCGCAAATATTTGGATATCGTCTTCAGGTAATGTCATTTCCACAATAGATTGTTTTTTATTTTTGCATAGAATAATTCCAATTGTATTATTTTCATCGTCAAGTTTTACTTTACGATCATAGTAATTCACATACATTTGCATTTGCCCAATATCTTGGTGTTTTAATTCACCAATTTTTAAATCTATTAAAACAAAACATTTTAGTATTCTGTTGAAGAATACTAAATCGACTTTGAAATGTTCTTCTTCAAATGTTAGTCTAACTTGTCTACCTACAAATGTATAGCCTTTACCAAGTTCGAGTAAGAATTGTTGTAAATGATCAATAATCTTATTCTCTAACTCAGTTTCGGAATATACAGGTAATTCTGGCAGTTGTAAAAATTCTAATACATATGGATCTTTTATCGCATCTGCTGGCTTTTCGATTATTTGTCCTTTTTGTGATAATAAAATCACTTCATCTTTATTTTTACTTAATGCTAAACGTTCATATAACGAAGAATCATATTGTCTTTTTAATTCAGATAAACTCCAATCGTTTTTTACCGATTCAATTTCATAAAAATGTCTTTCTTCAATATTTGAAATTCTCATTAGTTTCAAATAATGTGACCAGCTTAAATAGAACTTACGGCCAGTAATAGTTGTAGGGTAATTTTTGAATTGGGGAAACACTGTTTCCCCAATTGAGTCAGTTTTATAGATTGTATAAAATCTTCTTATTAATTTAAGGTTGTCAACAGAATATCTTAAGGTTGTCAACAGAATATCCCTTGCCATAATGTTCAGTCAAAAAAGATGATAAGTTTCTAATTATATATTTACCATATTCTGCTCGATTATCGCCATTTTGCTCTTCTTCAATAATCATTCGTCCAATTTCAAAATATGTGTAGACCATAGCAATATTCACAGCAGTTTTAACATTTTTCTTGGCTTCTTCGATTAATAAAGAAACTTTATTTAGAAATTTGTTGCTTACTTCATTCATATGTAATACACCACGCTTTCGCTATATATTTTCATTATAATTGCATTTACCATTTATATCTATAGTACAATGTATATAATGTTTTTCTTGCGAATCCTTTTCTGATGAGACTACAGACAAGAGAGGAGCAGTACCTACAGAATAGGTCTCCTAAATGAAAGGTTGTAAGTTCAAATCTTATCAGGGACACCATATAGAGTTAAAAATAGCGCTGAAATCATTTTATGTTTTTTTGCATCCTATTTACTATAACCGCTTACATTATTGGCTTATATGTACTTTTTATATGTAATCACGTATACTAAAAAGTAGGTGAATACATATTGAGGAGTGAATAATATGATAATAAGGAAGCGAATCGTGTCGCTTTTTTTAGCGACGACATTACTAGTGCCACTTGCACAAATTACTCCATTAAAAGCTGAATCAGATTCAAAAGAGGTGGATGTCATGTTTACGCATGATACGCATTCTCATTTGGATAGTTTCACAACAAAGGTAGATGGAGAACTTCAAGAAGTTGGTGGTTTTGCGAGAATTAAAACATTAATTAATGAACAAAAGAAGGAGAATCCAAACACACTAATATTGGATGGTGGGGATTTCTCGATGGGAACGTTGATACAAACAGTATATGATACGCAGGCAGCTGAACTTAGAATGTTTGGCTATCTTGGATATGATGTCACAACATTAGGAAATCATGAGTTTGATTATCGTTCAAAAGGATTGGCAAATATGTTGAAGGTGGCCAAGGATTCAGGTGAAACAATACCAGATCTTGTCGTATGCAATGTGGATTGGGATGGCATGAAAAAGTCTGGATTGAGTAAAGGTCAAAAACAGATTCAGTCCGGATTTGAAACGTATGGAGTAAAAGATTATGTTGTCATTCAAAAAGGAGATACAAAGATAGCTGTTACAGGTGCTTTTGGAAAAGATTCATTAAAATGTGCTCCTACATGTGAATTGTTGTTTAAAGATCCTGTAGAGGCAGTGAAAGATACAGTTGAAAAAATCAAGAAGAATGAAGAAGTCGATATGATTGTTTGTGTATCTCACTGTGGTACTTGGCAAGATGAAAATAAATCGGAAGACGAACTTCTTGCCAAGAATGTTAAGAATATTGATTTAATCATCAGTGGACATACGCATTCAGAGTTAAAAGAACCGATTCCACATGAAAATACATATATCGTATCTTGTGGGGAATATGGAAGAAATATCGGTTCTCTTTCTATGAAACAGAGTTCAGATGGTCGTTGGGTTTTAAGTTCTTATGAATTGATTCCAGTATCTGAAAATATACATCCGGATGAAAAAACACAAAATCGAATTGATGAATTGATGGATACAGTGGATACGAATTATCTTGCTGATTTTGGCTATACAAGAGATTGCATTCTTGCACAAAATGATATTGAATTTAATAGTTTAGAAGAATTGTATTCAACACATGAAGAATCAAATCTTGGACAAATTATTGCAGATTCATTTGCGTATGCTGTCGATTCAGTCGATGTAGCCGTTGTTCCAAGTGGAACTATACGAGATACATATACAAAAGGAGATATTACAGTAGAAGATGTATATAATTCATTTTCTTTGGGTATTGGAAAAGATGGTATAGCTGGTTATCCTTTGATTTCTACTTATCTTACGGGTAAAGAATTAAAACTTGCAGCCGAAGTGGATGCTTCAGTTTCTGATTTTATGACAACGGCTAGATTGTATTGTAGCGGACTGAATTTCACGTACAATCCACATCGAATGATTCTAAATAAAGTTACAGATTGTTATCTTACAAAAGATGATCAGAGAATTGAAATTCAAGATGATCAATTGTATCATGTTGTGACAGATTTATATACAGGTCAAATGCTTGGTTCGGTAAATAAAATGTCATATGGACTTTTGTCGCTTGAACCTAAAGATAAGGATGGAAATCCAATTGAAAATCTTGAGGATCATATCATTAAAGAAGATGGCAAAGAACTAAAAGCTTGGGATGCAATCGCAAGATATATGTGCTCTTTTGATGATACGGATGATGATGGGATTAGCAATGTTTCAAAGTATTATGCTTCAATACATGATCATAAGGTTGTGGATGATAGTAAGAATATAATTGACTTGATTAAAAAGCCAAATAAATTTAGTGCAATGATTGTGGCAATCGTTTTAGTCATTATTTTACTAATTGTACTTTTAATTTTATTGATTTGTAAAATTGTTCATAAGATTAAAAATAAGAATAGATAAAGATATTTTAGGTGTGACAACCAATAAAAAAGCTGCAACGATTTTGTCGTTACAGCTTTTATTCATGCCTTAAAGCTTCAATTGGATCTAGATTTGCAGCTTTATAGCTAGGTAACAATCCAAAAATAATTCCGATTGCCATAGAGAATAATACGGATAATATCATGGCAGGAATACTAATGGATACAGGAGTACCATTGAATATCGATATTAATTTAGCTAAACCAATACCTGTTAATACACCTACAATACCTCCAATTGAAGTAAGTACTACAGCTTCAGTCAAAAACTGGAATAGAATGGCTTTTTTCTTAGCACCAATCGCTTTTTTAAGACCAATTTCTTTTGTTCTTTCGGTTACCGTTACAAGCATGATGTTCATAACACCAATACCACCGACTAGTAAAGAAATTCCGGCAATCCAGATCAACATGGCATTTGTGGATTTAGAAAGATTTTGAATATCTTTAGCCTGCTTTAATAAATCTTGTGCTTTATATTGAACACTGGAAGAAGAAACATTTGTATTTAAGATAGTAGCTGCTTCTTTTCCAACACTTGTCATATTCGAAGTGGCATCCACCTTTAGTAATGCATTTTGCGGTTCATCAAACTGACAGAAGATTGGCCAAGATTCACTTGGAACATAGACTTTAGAACCCGTAGATTGATTATATGTATGATAATCATCGATGCTTTCCATTGTAGGCTCAAAAGTTTCTTTATCTGCACAAACACCAACGATTGTGAATGGTGTTGAAGAAATCTCAATCGTTTTACCAATCGGATTTTCTTCACCAAATAAAAGTTTTGCGCTTGTTTCATCTAAGACGGCAACTTGCCTAAATTTCTTGTTGTCATCTTCTGTAATGCCTCTTCCTTGTTTGATGGCAAGTCCAGCAATTGAGAAGTAGTCTTGATTCACACCCATGATGTATCCACCATCTAAAGAAGTGTTATTACGAAATATAGCTTGATAACTTTGTCTTGAACGATAAAGCGTAGCACCTTGGACATGCTCAATATTTTTTAAAGATTCAAGTGTATCTTTTGAAACGGTAGGTACACCATTTGGAATGCCTGCATCGAAAGAATATTCCAAATCTTCTTGATATAAAGCTACTTTTACCGTGTTATTTCCGGAACCAATTAGATTCTTTTCAATTTGATCATTTGTTCCCTTAATTGTAGAAACAATCGCAATAATGGAGGCAATGCCAATGATGATTCCAAGCATTGTTAAGAAGGATCGCATTTTATGGGCAAAAATGCCTCGAAAGGATAATCTTATATTTTCAATCATGATGCATCCTCCGACATATTCTTTGTCTTAACGCCTTCTTTGGCATTTTTACTATACGCAAACGCAATATAATCTGTGTCTGCAAGACCTTCTTTAATTTCGACTGTATCACCCCAGACAATCTTTCCAACCGTTACATACTGCTTCTTCAATCTTCCATGATTTTCTTTAAGAACATAATATTTATTTCCTTCTTGTTTGACATAAGCTTTTGAAAGCCAAATTGAACTCGTTTTATCTGTATTTGAATGGAATGTTAATTCTAAATATTCACCGACCGCAACATTTGAGGCATCTTTGGCGATTGCTTCAAAACCATAATAACTCACATTTGGATTTCCTGAACCATTGTAGTTACTACTTGAAGAAGGGACTGTATCAATACTTTGAATCTTCGCATCAAATGTTTCACCATTTGTCCAGCAATAAGCTGAAATGGTATCGCCAACCTTAACTTGGTTTAACATCAATTCACTAATGCTTCCTTTAATATAAGTTCCTTGGCCGGTTGCCACTTCTAAAAAGGCACTGCCATCTTGAATAGGATTTGATAGATCTTTTATATTACGCACAATACCACTGCGCTTTGCACGAACGATGCCGTCATTTAATAAAGCTTTATTTTCACTTAAGGAAAGCTTTGCCTTTCTTAAATCTAAATCTAACGTCTTCAATTCCTGCTTCTTATCACGAATGGCTTTCGCAAGTTCTATTTTTGTATAACCTGATGTATTATCTGGACTTTGATTTTGTTCGGTCCCTATATACTTTTGTTCTTCTTTCGTATGTGAAATCACCGAATACATATCGCCTTCATTCATAGATTGTTTAGTGGCAAACTTGTCACAACGAACAAGCCATGAAGAACTGATTTCACCATCATTTGTATACACATCAAATCGAAAATATGAATTCAGATTCTTGTTGTCTAAAAATAGTTTTCCATACACAAATCCCTGGTCTTCACTTAACTTAAACACATAAGGATTTTTTTTGGCTCCAACTGTAGAAATGTCTTCATAAGGAATCTTTTGTTTGTCACTATAATACTCTACAACATCCTTTGTATCATACGCATTGGTTGAACCATCTGTATATGTATATTCAATCCAATACCAACATGTATTATCCGATGTTTTTTTAATTCTTTCTTCTTTCCATGCATTTACATCTTCTTTAGGTCCTTTTTCAGGGGCTTCACTTTCTGTATTTGTATAATAAATCTTATAGTCTGTAAAATTCTTTTCGGCTTGGGATAAAGAAAGAATATATGGATATAAGCCATTTCCATTTTTTGTAGGAACACTAGGCAACGGTGCAGGTGTAGGATCTTGAATGTCTGGTTTTTCAACAACATCTGGAACAGGCGTTGTATTTAATAATTTCTTTAATTCATGCTCGGCAAGTGTAATCGCATTTTGTGCTTTTTCCACTTCCAATTGACTTGTATCCACTGCACTTTGAAGTGTAGTTAAATCATAAGATAACAATGGATCGCCTACACTTACTTGTTGCCCTTCTTTGACAAAGACTTGTGTGATTGTTTTAGAAGAATCATATAATACGGATTGCGTATCACTATTAGATACAAGACCTGTTGAAGTAGCTGGATTATCCCAATAGCCTGTATTTAAGCTGGATACAGAATGAACCTCAACCGTATTAGATGAGCTTAAGTAAAACTTAATTCCAACTAAAGTAAATGCACATACAGAAGTAATAATAATTCCTTTTTTTATAGAAGGCTTCATGCTGCACCTCCTTGTTTATTTTCAATGATTTCTCCATCAATGATATGAAGGATTTTTTTGGCATGACTTGCCACACTTGCATCATGCGTAATCATAATGATTGTCACACCTTCATCATTTAAAGCTTTAAACAATTCCATAACTTGTTTACCACTCGCTTGATCAAGTGCTCCTGTAGGCTCATCGGCAAGTAGAATTCTAGGATGATTGATAAGGGCGCGGGCAATCGCAACACGTTGTTTTTGTCCACCGGACAATTGGCTTGGTTTAAAAGTTGTACGATCTTGTAAACCAACTTTACTTAATGCAACATCCGCCCTATGATTTCTTTCTTCTTTATGGATTCCTGCATAAATTAAAGGTAAAGCTACATTTTCTTGAGCGGTTTCAGAACTTAATAAATTGAAGTTTTGAAAGACAAAACCGATTTTATTTAATCTTAAATCATTTAATGCATCATCATTCATTTCAGAAATATCTTCATCTTCAAATAGGTATGTACCCGTACTTGCTCGATCTAAACATCCAATGATATTCATAAGTGTTGTTTTACCAGAACCACTTGGTCCCATAATCGCAACATAGTCGCCTTGTACAACTTCAAGACTCACATCTTTTAAAACTGGAACGATCAATGGTTCTTTTCCATAATTTTTATAAATGTTTTTAAGGTTAAGAAGCATTCGCATCACCATCCGTTTCCGTTTGATATTCCGTCGTTGTCTTCATTCCTTCCTTATATGTATCATCAGCCCATGCGATATAGTCATCCTCGCTTAGTCCTGACTTGATTTTTGTGGTAGATGTTTCTTCATCTGTTTTACCAAGTTCTACTTTTCTTTTCTTTAATTTACCTTTTTCAGAAACCCATACATATGAATTTCCATTGTCATCCGAAACAATAAAACTCGCATCTAACCAAATTCCTTTTTTCTTTGTGGATTGTCCATTATCCACTTCAATATAGACGTGTTGTCCAAGTTTTAAGCCTTTATTATTGTCTAAAGTGACATAGAAAGGATATTTGGATGCAGATTCATTTGAATCATTTCCATAAACGTTATTGTTAGAATTGGATTGAGGGTCTGTTTCCACTTTGGTAACTGTACCTTTATAAATTTGATCTTCATTTATACGACTTCTTACAATAACATTTGTTCCTTCAGAAATAGATCCCATTTCACTAATAGAGCCTTTTACTCTAAAATCAGAAGTTTGTGTAATTGACACCAATGGCTTTTGGTTTCCATTTTCATTCGTTCCACCATCTCTATTGACTTCTTTAATAATTCCATCAATTGTCGAAAGAACGGTCGAATTTTCGATTTGTTTGTTCAACTGATCAATTTCAGTCTGTGTGGCCTTGATTGTGTTTTGAGCCTGGCGAATCGCGAAACTAGCATCGTTGATTCGAGCTTGAATCTCAACTTTATCTGCACCTTTATTAAGTTCAGCCTTATAATCTTCAATTGTATTATTTTGAGCAGCGATTTCATTGTTCTGTGCTTCAATATCCAATTTCTTTTGGGCGATGGAATTGGATGCTTCAGTCGTATCATAAGAAAATAATTTATCGCCTTTTCTTACTTTTTGACCAGCTTCAACATACATTTCAGTAATGGATTTATTTCCATCAGAATTGATATCTACAGTTTCTGAGGATTCTACTACACCTGAATATCGGTTTTCCGTATTAGAAGAACCAATGATTGTAGATACTTTTTGAACATAGATGTTTTGGGTGTTGCTTCCTTTTGGAAATAAGAAATAGATGCCTATAATGGCAATTAAAATACATAATGAGATTAAAATTATAATTTTAGTCTTTTTGTTCA
>OJOI01001657.1_pt1 | contig 12152 bp, 7 predicted proteins | sample 1598061 | NCBI WGS metagenome assembly OJOI01 (sample SAMN01915224, study PRJEB22387) | human gut metagenome | isolation source: stool | host: Homo sapiens | place: USA
TAGAGCAACGCCCTTCTAAGGCGTGGGTCAAGCGTTCGAATCGCTTCGGAATCACTTAAATAAAACGCTGATTATCAACAGATAATTAGCGTTTTGCTTTTCTAAAAAAGTTCATTTCTGAATTAAAAAAAACAATCTACATAGACTCCCTATTCTAATCTGTATTTCACAAAAAAGATCGTTCTTACATCAAAACAGAACTATCTTATGACATAAGTATACTGCTGATTAATGTAAAATAGCCACTCAAAAAAAGAAGGGAGAGATTCTTTTTCACATAAAATTCATTTTAACTTGGTGCATTAAATTATAAAGTATATATGAAATATTCCTTTGATAATTTGGAGAAGGTTCTGAAAATGAAAAAGGAATAATTCCTGAAAATACAGTTCTAAGCTCAATTTGTTGGCGTAAAATTTGCTAATACGTGGTTTTGTGTGTTCCTTTGTACTATATATTTGCCTCGTCAATAAAGGAAACATATACTTCCGCTAAAGTAAAGATTGGTAAATATTTTATGGTAGCAATATATAGCGACTCTAAAACAGGATATCATTGGCTATATTCAAATAAATATGCTTGTCAATATGTTGACATACCATATCGATATAATCCATGGGACTATTCTGTAGTTTTCCCATGTGATTTGCATAATTATGGAAAGATAGAATGGGTTTCATGGAATCAAACTCCTTATCCATATGAGTTTGAATTTTCAAAATAGGTCCATCTGCCGAAAACATTTAAAATCAGCAATACTCATTTCAAATCGGACTCTCTATAAAATAGAGCAATTTCTCAAGCTCTGAAAATAAAATATAGATACCTCTAACACTTTACTGTATCTGTTTCAAATTGCTAATAATAAAGCGATGAATTCAAATTCATCGCTTTATTATTAGCCCTAGATGGAAATATTTCCTTTACTCTTTTGTATTCTCATCCCCCACTATACCTGATGAAGAATTATCAGGAGCCTGATCTATCAAATCCATAAACTGATCCAGTTTAGGAGTTATAATAATCTCGGTCCGGCGGTTACGAGCTTTTCCTTCTGCCGTATCATTACCGGCTACCGGATTAAATTCACCTCGACCGGCAGCAGTCAGGCGTTTGGGATTTATACCATAAATATTCTGTAATGCCTGAACAACAGATGAAGCACGCAACGCACTCAAATCCCAATTATTACGTATATTCGTACGAGATATCGGATCGGTATCTGTATTTCCTTCTACCAGAACATCATAATCTTTGTAGTCCTGAATGATTTTGGCTATTTTACTAAGCACAGCCTCTGCTTTATTGCTAATTTCATAACTTCCTGATTTATAAAGCATGTTATCTGCTAAGGAAATATATACAACACCTTTCAATACCTTAATATCCAAGTCACGCATCTCTTCACGGGTAAGCGAACGGGTAAGTTTATTGACCATTACGAGATTCAAAGAGTCTGATCTATTCTTTTCTTTAACCAAATGCTGGATGAAACGGTTTGAAGCATTGATCTCATCTATTAACTTACCCATATTCATATTCCCTTGAGAGCTCTGTGTAAGACTCTTATTCAAGATGCTTTGCATATCGGACAAGCTCTTGCGTAACTCACTATTATTCCGCTGCGCTTCGGCAAGTCTCTCCTCAAGACTTGTTGAACGTGCCTGATTTTCTCTTAGCTGCAATTGACTTTCCTGATATTCTTTTTGCAACTTTGTATAATCAGTTTTTAAACCTTTAAATTGCTTCTGACTTACACAACTCGCCAATACTATACATCCTGTCAGTACTAACAACGGTCGAAAAAGATTCTTCATAACTCTATTATTTTAATTACTAACTTTTTAAGTGACCAACTGCAGCCGTTTCCACAACAATTGCGTAAATCGGTTGGTTATGAACACATTTATCGAGATAAAGCTCGAACGACCTTATAACATTTCAAAAGAACGAAAAGTTTAGTATGTAAATAAAATCTGTTTTTATCAGAGTTTGATCCATCCTGCCAAGTTATCCAACTTAATTTTATAAATTTGCACCATACTAAAACATTACTGCGTGAAAAACAAACGTTGGATTTATTTAGCAATTATTTCCGCAATTATAGTGTTAGGATTGGCTTCCCGAAAACATGGTGATATATTGCCCGAATTTATCGCAGAGTATTCAGGCGATACGCTTTGGGCAGCCATGGTGTATTGTGGAATACGCTTTCTTTTCCCGTCATTATCTATACTCAAGACCATTGTTATTTCCTTATTATTTTCTTATTGTATAGAAATTAGCCAACTATACCAAGCAGACTGGGCAAATACTGTACGAAACACCACACTTGGAGCATTAATCTTTGGACATGGTTTTCTATGGTCAGATATGATCTGTTATACTGTTGGAGTATCATTATCCGCTGTTATAGATTCAGGAAGGATTATTATCTCCCAAAAGAGAAACCCCTAGAAAAAAAGCACTGCAAACCTACTTTGTTTACAGTGCTCTTTCCGATTATCATTTAAACTACCTATCACAATCTACAATGAAAACTATCGCTCAAAGGTAACTTCTTATTAGTGGAAACAACCTTTATTTCATTTTCACCAGGTTCTAGTTCCACATTTTTCCATTCCAGAATAGCATACGAATCCGGTATTGCTTTACCATAACTCTTACCGTTTACAAACAATTCGGCTCCTGACAGATTCGTGAAAGCAGTAATTGTTTGCAAACGTTGTGTACGTACTGTGTTACGTTTGCCTGTTAAATAAAGCATTGGTTCTTCCCTATTCCAGTTGGCCTTATAGAAGTAGAAAGCATCTTTACGAACTTTCCGGTCGAAGGTAACCAAACCTTTATCATTAATTCCGGGACGGTCTCCTTCAGTGCGATGTGCAGCGCCAAAATCAAACATATTCCAGACAAAGCTCCCCCATACATAAGGACGGGAAGAGATTGTTTTCCAGTTTTCAATGTGATAATACGTCTGCCAGTTTTCAGGATGCCACCAACTGGTTGGTACAGTTTTAACCAACGAATCTTGTTGATGGTAAATACTTGCGCCGGCACCATATTCACTGATAGCAATACATATTTCCGGATGATCCTTATGCATTCGATCCAACCATTTCCCCAAATCAGCGGGAGTGCCACCATACCATCCATCATAACGGTTCCAAGCAATAGCATCCGTTATGAAATTCAAATCTCCCATTTGATTACTTGCGGAGGTCGTAGGCCGGGTAGTATCTTCCTGATGTGCCAGCACATTTAATTCTTTGATGTACTCAACCGGATTATCTCCCAACTCCGTCAACTCATTAAACAGCCCCCATACACAAATAGAAAGATGATTATAATGTTGACGAATCAGTTCTTTGAGCTGCTCTTTTCCGTTGGCACGGAAAGCAGGTAAATCCACAAAACCTTTATCATTATATCCACCAGGACCCACAAAAGGTATTTCAGCCCATACAATAATACCATTCTTATCCATCAGATCATAAAAATAAGTAGCCTGCGGATAATGCGCCAAACGAACAGCATTCACTCCCATCTCCAACATCAATGCCACATCTTCCTCATGGTGTTGCGGGCGCAGCGCATTGCCCACCTCACTCCTATCCTGATGACGGCAAACGCCTTGAAGAGGCAAATGTTTTCCATTCAGGAAAAAACCTTTATCAGGGTCGATCCGGTAAAAACGAAGTCCTAACGGTTGTGTAACACGATCTACCATCTGACCATTCCAGAAAAGAGTCACTTCCGCCTGATAAAGGAAAGGATCCTGACGACCATTCCACAAATGAGGCTGATCGATTTCAAATGTAAGTTCCTGCTGCATTACTTCGTTTCCAGAAAGATTCACATTCTTTGTTCCTTCTTTCACCACCCTTTGACCATCTAACAGGCGTACGTTAAGCTCCACTTCCTGATTACCACTACTCCCGTTTGATAAATCAACAATAGCCCGCACCTTAGCATACCGATGGCTCACACTATCCTGTATCAGACGTACTCCGGGGGAAGCATAATCCAAAGGAGAAATACACGTCTCATCAGTAATCAACAAATGTACATCACGATAAATACCTCCGTAAAAATTAAAGTCACCGACCAGAGGCATAATATCCAACTGTTCACCATTATTCACCCGTACTAATATAGAGTTTTCTTTTCCATATTCCACCTTTCCTGTGATCTCAAAGATAAAAGCTCCATATCCCCCACGATGCTCACCTATATGACGACGATTTATAAACACATCTGCAATGTTATTCACTCCTTCGAAACGAATAAAAAGACGTTTTCCTTTCCATTCGGGACGAATAAATAAATTCTTCTCATAATTACCAATTCCCCGTTTATAGTCTATCTTACCGGACAAAGCATCCTGCGCATTCCAAGTATGAGGCAAATCAACTCTTACCTCTGTTCCCTTCTGTACCTGATGCGAAAACCGGAAATTCCAATCATTATTTAGCAAGATATCCTGTCGCTGGGCAAACATCGACATTCCGTAAAACATGAATAAAACAACCGATACCAAACGGCTGGACTGTAATAAAACTGTTTTCATATTATTTCTTTAATGATGACTTCTTTATTCTGATAAAAGAAGATAATGATTCAACCTTATTCTTATATTTTTTTTCATCGACCCGATTCTTGTTTTCCTTCCCGTCAATCCGATGGTCAAACAACATACTGGCTTTCTTCACGTCGCCTTTCATCCATTCCGCATAACTATAACGCCGGTCAACGGCATTATCTCCTCCTTCCCACTGAATATAGACTTCACCTTTCGTCTTAGCTTTCAGATTCTTGAAAACCCCGGCAAAGCTTTGCCCGCTTAGCTGTTCAGCGGGAACAGGCAGTTTACAAAGTTCACATAAAGTCGGGTACAAATCAACAAATTCCACCATCGATTTTGTTTTTCCTTTTTTCATTCCCGGCACACGGACAATCAACGGTACATGAGTAGAAGTATTCATCAGATTATGTTTACCTATAAAATCATGTTCTCCCAGATTCCAGCCATGATCTCCCAACAAAACCACAATTGTATTATCCGATAATCCCAGTTCATCCAATGCATCCAATACCTTGCCAATCTGTGCATCCACATAACTCATACAAGCATAATATCCATGTTTTACCTCCCGCTGGAAGTCAATATCACTCGTATCCGCAACCCGTGCATACGCATATATCTCGCTCGAATTACGAACCTGCTCCGGCAATCCTTCAGGTCGGAAACGATTGGTAGCCAAAGGTATTTCCTCCCGTTTATATAAATCCCAATATTTCTTTGGGGCATTGAACGGCAAATGAGGTTTCCAGAAACCACAAGCCAAGAAGAAAGGTTTGCCAGCCTCCTTCATCCTTTTCAAGTCACGAATAGCTCGGTTTGCAAGTTTCCCATCATCATAGGCAGTATCAGGAACATCAGCAGATTCACAAAAAGGTCCCCTCATCGTTTTCGGATTAATCGTTTTTCCCGATTCCGAATTCATCCAAAGTTCCCATTTATTATATTCCGCCCAATATACATCATATCCATTCGGATGATTCCGGTAAGGAGGCTCACTCCACGAATCCGCATGATCGCTGATATGATGAAACACCTTGCCGTCCGAAATAGTATGATAACCATTCCGGGTGAACCATCCCGAAATAGGTATTGCTTCGGGACAATCTTTGCTGGCATAGGCGGAAAAACTAATAAAGCGATCGGGGTAATGAGGATATACACCCGTCAATAAACTAGCCCGGGATGCCCCACTCACAGGAATATTACAATACGCATTCTGAAACAAGACGCCACTTGCCGCCAAACGGTCCATATTAGGAGTTTTCACTACATCTACCCCGTAACACCCCAGTTCGGGGCGCATATCATCAGCCATTATAAAAAGCACATTCATTTGGGATGCATCCTGTTGTGCACGTAGTATAGATGAGATGCAGCAAGCTGTTCCACAAAAAAACGCATATTTTATTGATATTCTATTTTTCATTTTCTACCTTAAATTTTCAAGACCTGCAATATACTAAAATATTACAGGTCTTGTGCATCATTTCAATTTAAAATTACTTTGTCCATACCGGATTTTGTTCCAAATTCGTATTTAACGCCAATTGCTTCAAAGGCAACGGATACAGATAATAATGTTCCTGCCATCCAAGCGGGGTATCAAAGAAATAAACATATCCTTCATCAGCACCTGCACCACCCGTTACTTTCAAATTCTTGGCCGAAGCCCCTGTCACATAGGCACCCAGCGGTTGTTTGTTAACATAGTCTCCTTTCTTCCACCTGCGCAAATCATCCAAACGGAAACCTTCGCCCATCAATTCAACTCGTCTCTCTCTACGCACTTCCCACAAAAGAGCAGGAACGGAAGGATCACGCTTCGGATCAAAAGCATCATTAATATCATTCACCACCATTTTCGCCACATTAGCTCTTGCCCGAAGTTTGTTAATAGACTTATCCGCAGCAGCCTGGTCGAACTTGTTCAATTCGCACATCGCTTCGGCATAGTTTACCATCACCTCACCTATACGGAACAGTGGGGCATCTGTTGTATTCACCCCATTCGCGTTGGTAGCTACAGTATGTGTATTATAATATTTCCATACCCAGAAGCCCATTTGGGAAGCGTTCCAGCCCTGTCCCCAGTTCATATTCTTAAAGTGAGGTTGTCCTTGCACGGTGAATCCTTTAAAGTTGGAAGACGGCAAACGATGATAAGTTTCACCGGAAATCGTAGCCATTAAATCTATAAATTCCCTGTCCTGTGCATTATCCGTATATTTCCAATCAGCCGTACTGGGTCCGTTTTCTTTCTTCACCATATATGGAGGACAGATCGTCAAATACAACCGGTAATCACGATCACGGAATTGTCCATACATATTCTTATCACCCCCATAACGGCTAGTCGTCGTGCTAACCGGTCGTCCATCCGTACAAAGATAACTGTCTACCGCGTCTTTCGTTGCCTCAATATAAGATTCACCTGTACGCACCATACGGGTCAAACCATGCATTAACTGTCCGGTTTCATAAGCCTTATACAAAAGAATACCTGTCACCCCATCCAGTGTTTCCGAATTAAACAACTCATCATATTTAGGATGCACATTCGGATATTGCTTAATCACCTCTTCAGAAGCACGGGCACATTCTTCCAGATAAGTATCCGCTCCCGACAAACCATGATATTTTCTCCAAGTTCCTTCAAATAAAGCAAAACGGGAAATAAGAGCTTTCACCACATACATATTAATTGTATTTTTCCCATCCGCTTCGATATTACTGCCAATATGTGTTTCCGCATATTTCAAATTAGACAGAATATTGGAAGCCACCAAGTCACGACTATCACGTTTTCCATAAAGCTCGGGACTTTCCTCAGTCAAAGCATGCTCTACCCAAGGAATATCACCAAATTTAGAAAGCATCTGAAAGTATTTATAAGAACGGAAGAAATATCCCACACTTCTCCAATGCTCCCTCTCGGTTTCACTCATTTCCGAATGATCAATATTATCGAGCATCAGGTTAACACGACGGATATAATCATAATCCCAATCTTTAGACTCATCCGTAGCCTTTGCTTTGCGATATGCCCACTGACCTTCATATCCATCCAATCCTTTTATCATGTTATCCGATTCAAAATCACCACGGAAAATTTCATCCGTTTGCCCTGTATCATACGTATATCCGAAGAACACGTTATACAATCCCCATGTATACGTTTTAAAGTTGTCATAGGTAGTAAAGACCGATGCTTCTGTTTGCTGTCCTTTGGGATAAACCTCCAGAAATTCGTCATTTAGACAAGACGACATCAACAAACAAAGACTAACGCTTACACATAGTATATATTTATTCATAATAATTACTCTTTAAGTTGTGAAACAATCAGAATGAAAGGTTTATACCGAACGAATACTGTCTCATATACGGATAGGTAAAACCACGTTGTCCTAAATCATCCGTGACAGAACGTTCCGGATCAAGTCCTTTCGGCAAGTGGTCGAACGTATAAAGATTCTCACCACTGAAGAACACAGCCAAATTATTAACTCCAATCTTACTCATCCACTTAGACGGAAAATTATAAGAAAGCGTTATATTACGAATACTTAAATACGATCCATCCTGTAGATAACGAGTTTGTACACGTGTATTGGCATCTGTATTTCCGGCCGCTTTCTCATAAATACGGGGGAAATAACTATTCGTATTTTCCGGAGTCCAATAATTCAACTGTGAATCATAAACGGTAGTCCAAGCATCATAATGCGGATAAAACAGATCGTTCATCACCCACAAATCTCGTTTACCAACTCCTTGCAGCAAGAATAACAGAGAAAAACCGTTCCAACTTGCACTACCATGAATACCATACTGATAACGCCGGGTATTATTACCAATGATTTTACGGTCTCCCGGATCTTTCGTTGTACTGGTACCACTGTTGATAATATCATTACCATCCAAGTCCTTATATAATATATCTCCCGGATTCGGATTATAACCTTCCACTTTAGCAATACCCGGTTTCAGTTTGCCATCTGCATCGAAATCATCCACTGTGTACAAACGATCGGTCACATACCCCCAAATTTCACCCAGTTCCATTCCTACGCGATATGTTTCATTATCGTTCTTGTCCTTGCCAAACAGTCCTGTTTCGTTGTTGTATTTAGTAATCTTTGTTTTCGCATCGTAAAGATTAAAGCCTATGCTATATTTCACTTTTCCGATCTGATCGTTCCAGTCAACCGAGATTTCCCAACCTTTAGAACGAAGGTCAGCCGTGTTCTGTAAAGGGGCACTTGCACCTAATACACCCGGAAGTTCAGAGCCCGGAGCAAGCATACCCTTAGTATCTCTACGATACCAGTCGAACACCATATTCAATCTGTTATCCATTAGCCCAAGATCGAATCCGACATCAATTGTCGTTACTTTTTCCCAAGTAAAGCTATTGCTAACCAAAGCAGCTGGTTTCAAAGTAGTAACTTTAATACCGGAAACAGTCCAATAAGCCTGTTCCGCATCCATACCGGGAATATATGCGTAAGGAGTGATGCTCTGATTTCCAATATTACCCCAAGAACCACGCAATTTCAAGTTCGAAAGAACAGAGTTCAAAGGTTTCATAAACGCTTCCTCGCTGATACGCCATCCGGCGGAAACCGAAGGGAAGAAACCGAAACGGCTATTCTTCGGGAATTTGGAAGAACCGTCATAACGTCCGTTCGTTTCAAGCAAATACTTGCCGGCAAACGAATAGTTAATGCGATAGAATAACCCTCTTACCGTATAACGTTCAAATTTGTCTTTAGCAAAATAATCACCTGTCGACTGCGAAATAGACGGCAGATCTTCATTAATCATATTCATACGCGACATCTCAGCATAACGATAATCACTACTCTCCTGATTGAAACCTCCCATCACCGTTACATCATGTTTGCCCCATGAGTTGTTATAGTTAGCATAGAAGTTCAATGCATTATAATCCGTAATACCATTGGAATATTCATACTTGGAATTGGCAGTGGAAACCTCTTTCACAAAGTTACCTCCATGTGCATAATAGAACTTCTTCTCAAATTTCGTTTTCTCGTTACTTAGATGATTGAATGTATACTCACCAATCAACTTCACATTCTTCAAAGGACTGATCGTAACCTTTCCGAAAATACGAAGATTATTCTTTTGAATAGTTGTCGGATATGCCAGATCAATCAAGTTACGAGGAGTATTGATCGGTAATTCTTCGCCGTCAATATTCATTGTTCCAGTAGGGAAATAAGAAGGGAATGCGACTGCTGCTCCCCATATACCATATCCTCCGGAAGTTTCCGGCAATGAAGAGTTAGAGTTCGTATATTTAATATCCAATTCCGGAGTAATCCATGAAAACACATCTGAACGGAGATAAGAAGACACATTGTAACGCTTGTACGTATCTTTATCCGAAGCCAGTACCCCATTTTCATTCACCATACCGAAGGAGAAACGATAAGAAATATCTTTCGTACCGCCACCTACCGAAATATTATGAGTTTGCTGGAAACCAGTCTCCATCATATCATCGAAAAGATCAGTTTCTGCCAAGCTATAACGCAGCCCGTCCACCATTGCATAACCATCCGGATATGCAGACGGATTAGCATTATATTCCTTCAAAAGTCCCAACCAGGTATCTACGTTCTGACCACTTTGATAATTTATTGTCCCCATGTCCTTATAAGCCTGTACCGTTTGGAGCGGAGTAGCCTTATGAGGCATATTGGCAGGTCTGCTAAAAGAGAAGTTATTTGAATAATTAATAGAGAGTTTAGTTGCATCCGAGCCTTTCTTTGTAGTAATCAAAATCACACCGAAAGCTGCCCGTGCTCCGTAAATAGCAGAAGATGCCGCATCCTTCAAAACAGTCACCGATTCAATATCGTTCGGATCGAGCATATTAATATCCATCTCCACGTTATCTACCAGCACCAGCGGTTTCCCATTCTTATCCAAACTGTTGACACCACGAATGTTGAAACTCATTTCTTCACCGGGTCTTCCTGAATTACCTGTAATCTGCAAGCCGGGCATTGCCCCTTTCAAAGCGTCACTCACAGACACCACCGGACGGTCACCTAAAACATCATCCATCTTCACACTGCTCACCGCACCTGTCAGGTTCGCTTTCTTTTGTACGCCGTAACCAACAACTACTACTTCGTCTATTAACCGAGTATCTTCTTTCAAAGTTACATTGAGAGGACGTTGATCTTTCACCACCACTTCCTGTGTGGCATAGCCGATATACGATATGGATAAACGGGCATTCGGAGTAACCATCAAAGAAAAATTGCCATCCATATCCGTAATGGTACCTTCCGTAGAATCGACCACTTTCACATTTGCCCCAATCACCCCTTCACCTGTAGGATCAGTGATTCTACCTTTTAAGACAAACGCTTTTTCCTGTTCTTTCTGCGGTGTCACTGCATGGAACATAATCACCCGGGGGCCGTTCACTTCATAACTGACGTCCGTACCGGCCAGCAATTGTCCCATCACATCATTAATAGTACCGTTATTTATATTCACAGAGACTTTCCTATTCAAATCAATGTCATTATTACGAATCAGGAAAGAGTAATTGCCTTGCTTCTTTATTACTTCAATGGCTTCTTTCAAAGTAACGTTATCTGCTTTGACACTGAACTTCTTGTTTTGTTCCTGCGCTGAAAGTTGAAAACCTGTCAGGACATTACTTAGGGACAAAAGCAGAAACATCAATAATGTTTTTCTTATTATCAATCTCATTTTTATCACTATTAAAGGTTAACATATAGTTATTTATCGTAGCTGCGGACTGCCGATATATCTATCGGCTGTGTCCATTTTCTTTCTCCTTCCTTTTATCTTACCCCCTTTCTTTTATCGGTAATAAAGATGGTGTCACCACTGACTTTCCACGTGTATTGTTTCTCAACGTTGATTTCGTGTAATATATCATAAATATTCTGATTGCTGTCGAAAGAACCGGAGAAGTGTTCGGCCTTCAGGCGTTCGCTTTCTATGCTGATCTTCACCTGGAATTTACGTTCCAGACGATGGGCAATATCAGCGAATGAAGCATTCTCGAAGGTCAACCCGCCATCCAGCCAATCGCAGGCTTTACTTGCATTGGTCTTCAGCTTTTCCATTCGTCCGGTGTTCTTGTTATACAGTGCCTGCTCATTCGGGAATAATTTCATCACAGAATTAGCAGACGCCGATAAATTCACCCTGCCTTCCAGCAGAGACACCATCACATAATTATCGTCATCATAAGCACGGACATTGAATACCGTGCCGACTACCTGCACCTGCACATCGTTCGTCTTCACGAAGAAGGGAACCTCTGCATTTTTCGCAACTTTAAAGTATCCTTCGCCATCCAACGTCACATTACGTTCGCGGATACCAAACCCACGGTGATAGCGCAATACAGAACCTGCATTCAGAGAAACCTCCGTCCCGTCAGGAAGAACGATATTCGTTCTTGATCCGGCAGGAACCTTGATTTCGTAAGGAGAATCGGCGTTGGTATATACTTCCGTCAGATTTTCCGTATACGTATACCAGAAAT